>CENJ01103254.1_pt1 | contig 27341 bp, 24 predicted proteins | sample 356161 | NCBI WGS metagenome assembly CENJ01 (sample SAMEA2619531, study PRJEB7988) | marine metagenome | biome: marine biome (ENVO:00000447); feature: surface water layer (ENVO:00002042); material: "saline water (ENVO:00002010), including plankton (ENVO:xxxxxxxx)" | depth 5 m | reverse complement strand
TTTTTTACATACGATCACCGCGGCTTTTCTCAGGCGTGGATTTGGGATAAGAAATGAGGTTGGCGGTTCGCGGGTTTAGATCTGCCTGCGCCTTGGCGCGGATTTAAACCGCGGTATCTTTTCCGACTAATGGTAGTTTATTACCTGGTTCAGCGTCCCATCAGCCGCCGCAGCTTTCCCGCCGTTTCCGAAAGAATCTGACTTACACGTGACTCAGACACGCTGAGTACGGCGCCAATTTCTTTGAGGTTTAACTCTTCCTGGTAATAAAGCGCGAGTACCATTTGGGCGCGCTCAGGCAACTCTTCTATAGCGTCAGCCAAACCCCCAATCAACTGGTTTCGCTCCAGCATTTGTTCCGGACTCTTGGCAAGATCGTCTTCTTCCTCAAAAAACCCCTCATGTGCATCGGTGCTGACTATGTCGGCACCTTCCGCTAGCACACGTTCTTGCTCATAGGTCGCTAGATCCTTATCAAGAAAGCTCGCGACTTCGCTGCTCTTGGGTTCGCGTCCGAGCTGTTTGGCTAGGGTCGAGATGGCTTTGTCGTGTTCTTTTTTGAACGAAATTACGGACCGGGTGGAAAAGGAGGTGCGACGAACTTCATCCAACATGGCACCGCGGACACGAGATTTGGCAAAACCCTCAAACTCAATCCCGCGTGATTCGTCAAAGGCGTTTCGCGCTTGTAATAGCCCCTCCATCCCGGCCTGCACCAAGTCGTCCAGAACGATATGGCTAGGGAGGCGAGCTTTCAGGTGGTAAGCAATTCGCTTGACCATTGTGTAGTGCTCGGTCACCGCAGCAGAGTCTTGTTGCTGCCGTTTGTAAGCGTCGATATCAGCCATAGGGGCTCAGCAAAGTTTCTTGTAAATGTACACTAGCGTCGGGTTGATTAGAATGCTTCGGTCTACTGTGTAGGGTTGGCAATGTTATCTCGTGATAGCGCTTTTGAAAGCCGCAAGGCCAGTTCGGTAAAACATTTTGCCGCAGAGCTATGCGGATTCGACTCGAAAATGTTTTGACGCTGTCGAGACGCTTTGGTCAACTCCGGGTCTTCTTCCACCGAATGCAGGTAGCCCACTGGCTCGTCTAAAAACTTCATGCAAACCCGGTTCATTTTTTCGAATAAGTCTGCGCCAGCTTTTTGGCTGCTAACCCGGTTTGGGACCACGAAGAGATTCTCCATACGTGACTCAAGGCTTTGCAGCTTAATCAAACCATAGGCATCGGCAATCGAAGCGGGTTCATCTTGTAAAACGACCAAGCGTATATCGCAGGCACGCAAAAACGTCAGGTTAGACTCTGATAAGCCCGCTGCTGCGTCTATCACTACAACGTCAATTTCTTGCGTCGATGCAGCGATACTTTGTACGAGGCCCTGGGCTTCTGCTGCGGTCAAATTAGCAAGTTCGGAATTGCCGGACGCTCCTGGGATTAGGGTCAGCCCTAAGGGTCCGGCCACGCAAACCTCGTCCAGTGATTTTCTGCCGGCCAACACGTCGCCTACGTGGAATGGCGCGTTAACACCAAGCAATAGCTGTGCATTAGCTAAACCGAGATCAGCATCCAGCAAGGCGACTCTGTGTCCAAGTTGGCAAAGCGCTAACGCGATGTGTGCGGATAAAGTGGTTTTTCCAACGCCGCCTTTGCCGCTGGCAACGCCTATGACGGTGAGCTGGCGGGGGCCATTCGTCACGTTTTCATCAGTGTCAGTCATAGTTGGTCCTTCAGTACTAAGCTGGTTAGTCGTCGGTGATTGCAGGATTTTTTTCTTCAGCGATCGCTGGATTTGCAACTTTTGCGGCTGGTTTAACCATAACAGAATTAAGTTCCGCATTATGGCAGGCCATAGCGTGAATCATGGGTGCTAAGTGTCGACACAGATCTGCTCGGGTGAGTACTACAGAACCCAGTGCGGACGCGCCATCGGATGTGTGGCCGCGAGGGTAATTTTCCAGTGTCAAATGTGAGCTGTCCGCCGCAATGCAAAGGTGCTTTTCTAGCGGTATGCTCTCCGCCAGTTCCGCTATTTCTGAATAGTGAGTGAGACACTCAGCTTGAGTGTCCACTAGCACGGTGTGGCTGTTTTCTAGTTGCGCCAAGACTTCTTTAAATTCGGCTAAACCAACTGCGCTATAGCAAGGCGTGCGCGCCGATTGCCCTATGCTACTGAGCTCCAGCCAGGTCTTATTTGGGCGGCTCACCGAATCGGTTGTGTCTTCACAGGTTTCTAGTGCAACCAATGCGAAGGGTTTCGCAATGGTCGTCTTTGATGCCTTCAAGATACGATATATGGCTTCTGTTTTGCCGCTGCCGGGTTGCCCAAAAAACACGTGTATGCCATTCCAATCACATTGTTTTGCAAGCGGTGTTTGGCGTAAATCGGATAGCTGCTGAGTCAGTGACAGCACTTTTCCCTGCAGCGCTGTATCGGCGTGCAGCGCGGGTGGCTGGGCATAAATGTCCGCCGCGGCGGAAGATGTGCCTGTCCTCCAAGGGTCTGCCATCGCATTTCCTTGGAACATGGCGTTTTGCGCTATCTGCTCTTCCAGTGAAGAACGCAAATCGGCAATCTCAGCTTGGATGGTATGCATCAACTCTTGCATTGTATGCGGCGTTTGAGCGGGTAGCTCTTGAGTAGGGCGAACTTCTACAGGCACTTCTGCTTTTTTATCGTAAAGTGCGACTGGCATCTCAGGCGTGCTAGCTGGTTTTGTTTCCTGCAGAGCAGCGCCCAATTGGCTTACAAAGCCGGTTCCTTCTGCTGTTTCTTTTGCCGTATCCAACTGCTTAACAGGTGCTTGCTCGGCATTGTTTTCCGGCAGCAGATTAACGGCACAAATCATTTCCGTCTTACTGCCGACTTTCTGCGTAGAGACGACCAACGCATCATCGCCATAATTGGCCCTGACCTGTTGCATCGCTGCTTTGCTGTCGGCTGCTACAAATCGCTTGAGTTCCATTTTCTTTCCCTATTCAGAAAACTTGCTGATCAAGTTTCGTTACGATCAATGGTTATCGGCGCAATCACGCGTAGTGACTGATCATCCGGAATTTCGGTATAAGCAAGTACTGCCAAATCTTTAGAAACGCGCCGCAATAGCCTGGCGAGCCAGGCGCGAATCATGGGCGATACCACAATGACCGCAGGCAGCTCCTGCTGTTCGACATCTTCAACAGAGCGTTTAACGGAGCTGAATAAGCCTTCAGCGAGATTCGGCTCTAGTGCAATTTCGTCCGGGTTGTCGGATCGGCTGACTAATTCAGTTAGCAGTTGCTCTAAATCCGGCTCTAAAGTCATTACTGCCAAGGTGTCGCTGTCGCCGATAATCTGTTGAATAATCAGGCGGCCAAGTTTTGGTCGAATTGCGGCAGTTAAAAGGTTGACATCTTGGGTACGCGCAGCTTCTTCTGCTAACGTTTCAAGTATGGTGCGCATGTCTCGTAATGGAACACCCTCGCGCAGAAGGTTTTGTAACACTCGCACCAAGATCCCGAGAGACAGCTTTTCTGGAATGAGGTCTTCAATCAGCTTCGGCGAACTCTCTTCAATGCGATCGACCAATGCTTGAGCTACGTCGTACGTCATCAACTCGTCGGCGTTCTGTTGTAGCAGAGTATCTAGATGAGTTGCGATCACGGTACTTGCATCGACAACGGTATAACCGTTTGCTTGAGCGAATTCGCGGTCTGCTGGGTCAATCCACACCGCGTCCAAACCAAACGCGGGGTCTTTAACCGGCGCGCCGTCCATTTCCGCGAGCACAGAGCCAGGGTTTATGGCCAGCTCGCGACCCGCCTCAATCCGTCCTGTGCCGCGCTTTGCGCCGTTGATAATGACGTTGTAGTGATCCGGGGCTGTGTCGAGATTGTCACGAATACGAATGGATGGCAGCAAAAAGCCCAGATCGGCGGAGATTTTCTTGCGAATACCTTTGATTCGATTTAGTAAACGGCCACCACCTTGTTCGTCTACCATGGGGATTAGGCCGTAACCCAATTCAAGGCTGACCACGTCTACCTGTGCCGCGTCGTCCCAATCAATTTCTGCTTTATCATTGCTGCTTGCTGCTTGTGACACTGGCTGCTCCAGCGCTGCTAGCTCAGGCGCTTCCTCTTTTCTTGCTGCGTCAGATTGCATTAAATAACCGAGCGCCAGCGCAGTACCGCCCAGCAATAAGAACACTATGTTCGGCATGCCTGGCACTAAACCAAGAACAGTAAGTATGCCGCCTGCGATGTAAAAAGCGGTTGGATTAGCAAGCTGGGAAGTGGCCTGCTCATGCACAGACTGGGACGTCGTCACGCGCGTGACGATGATGGCTGTTGAGAGCGATAAAATCAGTGCAGGTAACTGCGCTACAAGTCCATCACCAATCGTCAACAGAACGTAATTTCGTGTCGCGTCATCTAAGCTGAGGTCATATTGCAAAAGTCCGATGCATAAGCCACCGACGAGATTGATTAACAAAATCAGGATGCCGGCGACTGCATCGCCTCTGACAAACTTCGAGGCACCATCCATGGAACCGAAAAAGTCAGACTCTTGCGAGACCATCGCACGCCGTTCTCTCGCGGTATCTTGATCAATCACGCCGGCATTCAGGTCTGCATCGATCGCCATTTGTTTGCCGGGTAACGCATCCAAAGTAAATCGCGCAATTACTTCTGAGACACGTCCGGCACCTTTGGTGATTACGATAAAGTTAATGATCATTAATATTGCGAAGACAATGAAACCGACCACGTAGTTGCCGCCAATAACGAAAGCACCAAAAGCTTCGATTACTTCTCCGGCCGAATCGCCACCTTTGTGGCCTTCTAATAGGACTACCCGGGTCGAGGCGACATTTAAACCAAGTCGCATCATGGTAGAAAACAGAATAACGGTTGGGAACGACGAAAAATCCAAGGGTGATGAGGTATTGATGGCAACCATAATGACCAGCAAAGCGAGCAAAATGTTGAAAGTGAATAACAAATCCAACATGAATGGGGGCAGCGGCAAAACCAACATAGTAAGAATGAGTACGATCACGCCTGGAATGGTCAAAGAGGACCATTGCGTGGAACCGGCAATCTGTCGAAGTTCTGACAATGAAAGTGTGTTGGTAGCCATAATCGTCAATTCAGCTTTTTAGTTTTTTAAATTAGATCCGCGGCAAGCGTTCAATGCATTGTTTTTGTTATGTTTTTTGCCCAGCCATGCCTCAAGGGAAGTAGGGCTCAACTTTCTTGGTCAAAGATTATGCATAAACGGTGCCAAACTAAGAGCCTACGAAGGTTGCGGCAGCAGCTAACCGCATTGGGAAGCATTTTGCAGGGTTAAGAACCAGCAAAGACTGAATTTGGCTCGGTATACCCGCTTATCTGAGTGGGGCTCTTCACGGTATTCAAGGTTTCGCCGGAATGGCCGATTTACTTGGCAACCCGTTATGGCAAACGCCAGCAGATCGCGCGTTGTGCGTGCTGATCGACAACTTAACAAAGGACAAAATAATGCAGCTTATGCAAACACACACCGCGATAGATAAATTGGGTGCCCGGAAGGGTCGTAGTTTTGGCATTTTTGCTGCGGCTATGGTGTTGCTTGTAGCCGGCTGTGCATCGCCAGCAGGCGATTCGCGTGCGATGCTCGCTGCTAACATGAACTCTCCAGAAGTAGATGGCATTGTGGCCATGGGCTATGCGGTAATTGATGCCCAACAGGGAGACAGCCCTGCCCAGCGCAGATTAATGGCCATCCGCGCGTCAAAAATAGATGCTTATCGGAGCCTCGCAGAGCAGGTATACGGTCAGTATTTAGAGAGCAACAGCCAGGTTAATGATCTTTCTTTGGTTGGTGACAAGCTACGTAGCCGAGTGCAAGGTTTGATCTACGGGGCACGCTTGGTCAGCATTACGCCAATCGGTATAGAAAGCTATGAAACGAAACTATCCCTATCGCAATCTGTGATCGATGAGCTAATCGGCGAGTTTAAAACGACAGAAACTCGCGGTCGTCGTGTCCGAGTCGTGACGCGTCTGTAGCCCGTAAGTTAGGTTAAGAAGGTTGAATATCATGCTCGTGATCACATTAACAATGATATTCCGCGGCGTCGGTTTAGCGGTGTTGGCAATGGCCAGTGCACTGTGTTTTGCTCAAGAGTTCGACCAAGACTTTGCTAATGAAAATGCACCTGCCTTAGTAACCGAGGAATTTGTTACGGCACAGGAACAATTAGAGGCCATCAAGCGGTCCTTGATGGACTACGCGTTTGACCACGAATCCCGAGTTACCGCAAATGCCTGGATTGACGGCGAGGGTCGTTACGACGAATCGGTTTCCGTATTCAGTCATATAGACTTGGAGCGCATTCGCATTTCTCACCCAGACAATCGCTTCGGACAGCCAGAAATCGCTTTGGTTGAGCCGGTTTTGGGTTCGAAATTTGCTGGCGAATGCGTTGGCTCGGCCATTCGCAAGAAAAGAGTCTTGATTAAGACTCAGCCTGTTGTAGCGCAAGATACCGCGGCGCTTGCATTGGGGCACCAGGTGCAAGGTTTTGTAACACAAGCCATGTTGCAGGATGCGAGCGGTGTGTTAGGTGCTGCAACCACGCTGCAAACGCAGGTTAAGACGAACACCCGTTATCATCGCTATATGGTTAGCAAGGCTACGCCTGCAAGCGACTTAACAGTAGAGTTGTCTGTTTCGGTTGCTCAGCGCGTGACTCGAATCATGGAGCGTGCCCGGCCGCCCGAGTCATTGTTGGCGGGTTATGCACTTACCATAGCCGTGACAGCAAGTGATAACGGGCAGCGTCTTTATGAGGATAAGCTGCGTTTGCATGTAAGCCGACCTAAGCTCCGCGGCGTGGCGGTTCGATTGGAGGGCGCGCTTAAGGACGCTCTGACGCAGTGGCTATACGAGAAACTGCCTGAACTGGCGGCTATCGCTAACTGTGTAGTCGATAATTCGCTCGAAGTTAATTTAGCTTCCGCCCTACCAACCGTAAGTGGCGGCGAAGATGTGGGTATCCAGCTTGGGCAGAAGTTTGTGTTGCTACCGAGCTCAGCATCCTTGACGGCTTCTGGCTTAGAGGCTGGCATGAACTCGGTCGCCCTAGCCGAGGTAGTGCAAGTAAATGCGAGAACGGCTTTTTTAAACATATATGCCGGTGATAGTGTAGCGGTGCTTAAACCAACTATTGCTATTCCACTGGCGGACATCGATTCATTTAGGTTGAAGGGATAAGTCATGAAATTGCCTTTGATTGTTGCAGCAACGATTTTCTTTCTTAGCGGATGCGTAGGCCCTGCGCCTATGCCGGAACCGGCACTCGTGGAACCCGCAGAGGTCGCTGTTGCTGAGCCGCAATATCCAGATGATACTGAGCTGGACCGTGCCTTGAGGCGTCTGGTCGCCGATTTGGAGACAGCAGTAATGAGCATGTCCGACGACGGGTCAGATGAAAACAAAGACGGCGCGCCCGGCAAATATATGGTTCAGGAAGGGGATTATCTCGACCTGATCATTAAGCGCACCATGGCCGATTCACCGATTAACGAAAGTATGCTTCGTCGAGCCTTTGTTTCGGCTAATCCGCATGCCTTCAAGCGCTCCAATCCAAATTGGTTGTTTGCAAAGAAAGAGTTACGAATTCCTACGGTCGCCGACTTTAAGCGAATCATTTTTAGGACGGGTGGCCTTGAGCAGATGCGCGGAAAGAACAAAGACCCGCGCGCTGGTTGGGTTCAGTATCCTTGAGACGCAGTGTATAGCACCGAGTCAATTGGCACCCAGTCCCGACCAAACATTGTCTATGTTGAAGGGGCTGGTCCCTCTCTACGCTTAGCGCCAGAGCAAGCCCGATTGCTCGGGCTGCAGCCTGGTCAAATCATCCACGGTGTCGTTACTCAAAAAGCAGATGGCAACGTCCTTAATTTCGGCAATAGAGGGGTTTTGCTACCCCAGGGAATGGGCCAAGACGGACAACGAATGTCGCTGCAAATGTTGATGGTTGGCGGCCAAGCGGTGCTACGTCAAATTAAAGAGGGCGGCAAGGATGGCTCAATCGCTTTGCGGGACAGACCGGACGTCAGCGGCCCCCTCGCTAAACTGCAACGTCTGCAAAGCAGCGCAGCCAACACGGGTCATCTCTCCCGTCTTTTTACTGGTGGCTTTCTAGAGAGTCTGCTTGGTAAGGCGAGCAATGAGCCAGCGCTGGCGCAACTCAATAATCACCTTCTAACTAGTCTGCGTTTAGACGGCGCGAGCATCCAGCGTGCCATTCTGCAAAGCGGTTTGTTCACAGAACAACAAATAAAGGCGGGTATCCCGCAGTCCCAGCTGGGGATCAAGGCCGCGCTGATGGAGATCCGTCGTGTCCTGCTCGCCCGAGGCGCGGATGTCAGTACCCTGGGGGGTGCAATAGATGAACTGACGGGACTGCAACTTGAAACGCTAGCGCATGCGACACAACGCTCCGTGTCGCTGCATTGGACGTTAATCTTTGCAGATCAAAATCCGGTGTTAATCACACTGACTAAGGAAAAGGCCAGTGCCGAAGATCAACCGGATAGTCCCGGCCAAACAACTTGGCAAGTGGACCTAACTATTCCCTGGAAGCTCGTAGACGGGCATATGCCGAAAAAGAAGGCGGTCGAAACCCTATCCGCAGAAAATCAGTCTGCAGAGAGTCAATCGGTAGAGCTTTCAGCGAATGTGCGCTATCAGGATTCTGGGCTAGCGGTACGGCTTTGGGTTCCCGATGCGGGTGTTTGTCAGGTCGCGAGAGAGGGAGAACCTCATTTGCGCAAAATGTTGGCCAACGCCGGCGTGACGCTTGGCTCTTTTGTCGCATTCGCGCGAGCGAAACAGAGCAACGAGGCATCTGTCAGCCAAGCCAGCGAAGGAATTTCCATCGATGTATAAGCAGAGTAGTCCGGCAGAATCTACTGACCCAGCAGCGGGTCAGGCTGGCAAAAAAGCGGTTGCGTTGCTTTATGACAAGGTCCGAGCGCCCATTCTCAAAGCGAAGGGAGAAGGCGAGTTCGCGCTGGAAATCATTCGCATTGCAAAAGAGCACAATATTCCTATCGCGGAAGACCCAGTATTGGCAGAAACGCTATCTTATCTTCAGCTGGAAGAAGAGATACCGGAAGAAGTTTATGTGTCAGTGGCGACAGTCTTATCGTGGGTTTACTGGCTGCAGGGTCGGCAGCCGGATTCATCAAGCTAATTAACGGTTCGGTTTGATTCGGCCTAGCTTGGTATAGACGTTGGTGGAAGACGACGATTGGCCTACCAAAGTCGTTAAAATATTTTGCGTCACTTCGACCTGGCGTTTTAAGACCAGGTCGTTGCGTATATGAGCTTCCTTGCACGCCTCGAGGCGGCTGCTTATCGTATCCAGAGCGCCTGCTTGATCAGAATTTGCTTCCTGGAAGGCAGCTGACATCAGCGATTCAATGTCACTGAGCAGCGCGACTTTCTCCGTTTGCAGGGCTTCTAAAGTATCAAAGTCGCGGTTTGAGAGTGCCGTAAATTCTTTTTCGAGCACGAGCGAAAGCGCCTCGACTTGTTGGTCAAGGCGCGATAAGTGTTCTTTAATCAACGCTTAGCCTTCTGAAGCGGCTAAAGTAGCTTTTCAAGTTCAGCAAAATTCTCAGCTATTTTCTTGGCGTCGAGCGGGAAGCGACCTGCTTCAACAGCAGCACGGATTTCTTGAACTCGAGCGGCGTCCATAATTGCATTTGACTCAGCAGACTTAACGGCTTCGCTTAATTCAACCTCGACACTCTTATGCGCTTCAGTTTTATTATTTTCTACTCGCGCAGAATCTCGGGGTTCCACCTCTGCGGTCTTTTTGGCGGCACTGGCTGCGTCAACTTTGGGCTGTGCGTTATTAACTGTTTGTTTTGTGATTTCCATGATTAATCTCAAATGTCTCTAACTCTTAGACACAAATAGTTTATTCGAACGTTAAATCGGTAAGGAACAGTGCAACTTTAGGTATTTTCTAGTTTTTTTCATTTTATGGTCACCGCTTTGGATTCACCAGTAATCTTTACGAATAAATCCTTACCGCTGTCGTTGCTACGCACTTTGATGCGTTCGCCCAAATAACCATCTTCCAGCGCTGTTGCTTGTGATTGGATCGCGTAGCCGGAGCCGTCCGCGGAAACCAATACAGAGTCGCCGCGTCTTATCAGTTTTGCTCTCGTCAACAATCGTTTGGTTAATACGCTTCCACCTTCGACGGTGCGATTAGTAGTAAATAAATTCAAACCTTCGAGCGTTTTGAGCGCGTCCTTCGGTACATCTAAAAGGCGTGACTCAAGGATTACCGAATCTCTTGTTAGAGGAGCACCTGTGGGCAGAGTCCTGGTTACGATTACTACCCTCTGCATCTTGCCGATGTCTTCAGTCAGCAACACATCTCCAGCCGTTACGGGCTTCATGACAAAGTATCCATCGACCGTATCAATGCCTCTAAGTGCGTTACGAGGAATTTGTCGAGTCGGTCGCTGTACCCGCCGCACATTTTCTGCAGTTAGCTGCGCACCGGCGGCTAAGTCCGCAAAGGTTACCCAGGTTGCAGCAGTGCTGGCCGCAGTGGATCGTGTTTGTACCGAAGCAAGTTTCAGCCACCTTTGCCATATAGGAGCGGTGCAGGTGACTTCAATCAAACGAGAAGTCGGCCCGGACCGAGAAAACTTAAATGGTTTCGAACAGTTAGGGACGATTAATCTGCGGTCATTGAGATTAGGCTTCGACGCTTTTGGTAGTCCTTGCTGTTCTAGCCAGGCGGTCATCTGTCCCTCAAGCGCTGCTTTTTCGGATGATCCGGGTGGTGTCGTCGAGTTGGCGAAAGCTGAGCTCAGCGCCAGTACCGTTGCACAGACGCAGACCCACGCCCAGATACAGGCGCGAGCAATTTCAATCAGCCTTGCGATGGCACCTTTAACAACGGGCTCTGCGTCTTTTGTAATTTCTATCATACGAGTCTCGGTTCGATGCACTCAGTGGGGCCGAGCGGGATTAAAGCCGCCGCCGAAAACGTAGCGCTCTTAGGGTGCTTTTTACAAGGCGTTCTGTTGCTTCGCTGCCTTTCGCCTCTTCCTAATTTCTTTCAAGTAACGTTGCAAGGACTCTGCCAATTCTCGACATATACCGGCCAGCGGGCTTAAAGACCTCTCTGTTATACACCTGATTTATCGGCGCCCAATCGCTCGGGATGTCTTTTGGCGCGAAATCTGCAGTGTTTGCCTGGACGGCACTGTGGCATGGATGGATCTGTGTGTCGTGTCGATATTCGGGGGGCACTCGAAGCAGGCATGGCCGCGGTTTACATCGGCTTTATCGTTCTAATGCCTAGTAATAAAGAGGGATAAGCTATGTCAGAAATCAGCAGTCTTTGTCGAAAATCTTTCGCGATCGTCAATATTTTGACGGATATCAAGGCGGCAAGCAGTGTTGCCGGATCGGTGTTGATTTGCCGGTAAATCCATCAGCCCAAAAAGTAACAAAATATAACTTGATGATTTTTATGAAAAAATTGAAAAGCAACAAACGTTTAGCTGACGCTTTAATAGCTGGCACGCTCTTTGCTGTATCGGCTGGGCCGGAACGCTCTACAACAAAGAGATCGGCAAGTAGATCAAAAACTTTAGGACTTTTTAGATAAGGATTAACGAGGCGAGGCGATGCAAATCTACAACAATATTTTCGGTCCAACAGAACAGGCTTTGGATTTGCGCAGCAAACGACTGTCGATGATCTCGTCAAATATCGCGAATTCAGATGTCAAAGGCTACAAAGCCCAAGACATGGATTTTAAGAAAATCATGGCAGAGCAAACGTCATCCGATATGCAGCGAACGAGTCCACTCCACATGGATGCCACTGCCAAGCGGAAAGCAAATTTGGTTTACCGCGTGCCGATTAATCCAATGCAAAACGACAATTCTGTAGAGGTTAACTATGAGCAAGCCCAATTCGGTAAAGAAGCAACGCGTTATTCGGCGACATTGCAATTTTTAGAGAATCGAGTGGGTGGCATCCGTCGTTCCCTCCGAGGTGAATAAAAGAATATTGCTGAAACAAGCAGAGGAATCCTATGTCTATCGTAATTAACACAAACATCGCCTCATTGAGCGCTCAGCGTGCGCTAGCGAAGTCCAGTGACGAGGTGGGCCTAGCTATGGAGCGCTTGGCGTCAGGTTCTAAACTTAACTCTTCAGCCGATGATGCCGCTGGTATGGCGGTATCAAAGCGCATGTCTGCGGAAGTAGCCGGTCTAAATATGGCTGTAAGAAACGCTGGCGACGGGATGGCTTTGACTCAAGCCATTGAAGGATCTCTTGATCAGGTTTCTGACATGCTGCAACGCATTCGCGAATTGGCGATTCAGGCCGCAAATGCAACTTACTCTGCAAAAGACCGCTCTTATATCCAAGAGGAAGTAAATCAGCTGGTTTCAGAAATTAACCGCATTTCGCAAACGTCTAACTATAACGGCGAAAAAGTGCTCGACGGCTCGTTTACTAACAAAGCCATTAAGCTGGGCATGTATCAGTCGGAAGAGATCGTGTTGAGCGTACGATCCATCGCGATAGACGATACCGGGGTAAACACCGTTTATGGCAACGGTCCTTCGGCACAGCTCGCGGCAACCACTGCTCCGGCAAACGAACTGACGGCGGCCGAAGATTTTACTGTGAGCGGACGTTTGGGAACGGTGACAATCAACGCGCTGGCCTCCGACAGTGCAAGGGATACAGCCGCGCGTATTAATCAATTTTCGAATCAAACTGATGTGACAGCTGCTGCACACACATACGCAAAGTTGGCTTCTCTGGATGGAACCGCCGGTACTTATAGCCTGAACATTAATGGCACCTCTACCGGCAACTTTAGTATTTCCTCCACATCCACAGCAGATGCGGTCCGCGCAATCAATGCTGTGTCGGGCGCAAGCGGCGTTACCGCGTCATCAACAAGTAACGATGAAATTCTGCTTTTCAATGGAGATGGAGAAGACATCACGATTGAAAATTTATCGACCGGATCGGATTTAACGGTTCAGAAACTGGATTTCCTCGGCGCGACAGAAATCGGTTCTGCAGTGCGGATGATGTCCAGCGGTGGCAATGACGCCGTCATTATCTCGGGATCAATCCGAGCAGACTCCGTCGAAACCTTTGATATTACGCAAGCAAACGACGGTGATAATACTGCTGCGATCAAGATTACTGATGCGGCGTTTACCACCCTAACAGATGCGACCTACAACATTATGGTCAACGGGGTGGCGACTGAGATCACCCCTGCTGCCGCTACCGTTGCAGGTTTCCAGGCCGCGATTGATGCCACGAATCTCGCCGGAGACATCACGGTTGCTGACTTCGGTGGGCAGCTACAGCTGACTGGTTCTGAGACGCTGGGTGACTTCACTTTGCAGGATGCCAATGGGTTGGCAATTTTCATGAGCGCCGCCGATTCAACGGATGGCGAGGTCAAGAGCACGGACATTGCGACCGTTGCTACTACCGACGATACATTATCTTCGCTGACCGCCGGTTCTTATATTATCCAGTCTAATGGCGTGGACTACGCGATAACGCCGGCGGCGGCCACAGTCGAGTCCTTTCAAACAGCAATCGATGCGACCGCCCTCAAGGGATTAGTAACGGCGAGTGCAGTCGGCACGAGTGCCGCTACAGACACCGCTGCCGTTAAAGAGACGGCTGAAGATTTAGCGAATCTAAACGCAGGCGCTTACAACATCATGGTTGATGGTGTTGCAACGGCTATCGCTCCTGGAGCAGCAACCGTAGAGGGCTTTCAAGCGGCTATCGATGCGACTGATCTGAATGGCAGCATCACTGCCGCTGATGTCGGCGGTAAATTGCAGCTGACGGGTGTTGATACTCTTGGCGATATTGTTTTACAGGACGCCGATGGTCTCGCCATCGCAATCACCGCGGACAATTCCACTGATGGCGCGGTGAGTGGCGCTGACATCGTCGGCGTTTCGACCACTACCGATGCTCTCGCGGATTTAACCGATGCCTCATATGTCATTAATGCCGGCGGTGAGGAGTACACGATCACGCCAGCAGAACCAACCGCTGCAGCGTTTCAGGCTGCGATTGACGCAACCGACCTAACTGGGCTGCTTACCGCTAGCGCTGTCGGTGGCGCCGACGTCGAGCAACTTCGGTTGGTAGGTTCTGCCGGGTTAGGCGATTTTACTTTTGCAACCGCAGCCGGTGTCGAGGTAGCTCTTGATGCTGACAATACGATCACCGGTGCTCGAGGTGAACAGCTTCGCTTAACCGGAGCGGCTTCGTTAGGAGGCTTTACGCTCCAATCGGCCGCAGGCGTTGCCCTGGATCTCGACGCCAATAATTCCGTCCTCGGTGCTCGCAAAGTAAGTTATTTCCAGGATGAAAGTTCTAGTTTGAACACTGTTTCATCCTTAAACATTTCGACTATTGCGGGTGCCACTGCAGCTATAGCTACCGCTGATGCGGCGCTAAACCACGTTGCACAAACGCGTGCCGATTTGGGTGCTATAGAAAATCGGTTGGAATACTCAATCCTCAACCTGATGAACGTTGCCGAAAAAACCGAATCGGCTAGATCTCGGATTGCTGACGCCGACTTCGCCTTGGAATCCGCACGTTTAGCTAAAGCGCAAGTGTTGCAGCAAGCGGGCACTTCAATGCTGAGTCAGGCCAATCAATTAAACCAGCTCGCCCTAGAGCTGCTTAGATCTTAATTTAAGGAGATAACCCTGTGAGTCTAGAAAGTATAATTGGAATTGCGGGCGGAGCGATGGATGCACAATCCCGTCGCTTGTCTCTTTCCGCGCAAAATATCGCTAACGCAGACATTCTGGCCGGTAGCCAGGAGCAAGCCTACAAGGCCAAGCGCGTGGAGTTTCAAACCATCTTACAAAACACGGTTGATGACCGTCGCCGCGAAACTGAAGGAGGCGTGCGCATCGGTTCTGAATATGAAGACGAAAAGATCGTGCCGGCTACTTATCAGCCTGAAAATCCTCTCGCTGATGATAACGGTTTTGTCTATCCATCCAACGTCGACTCAATGCTAGAAATGGTAGAAATCACGCAAGCGAGCCGCTCTTTTGAGAGCAGCATCGAAGCAATGAACACAGCGAAACAGCTGTCTATGCGCACCCTCGAGATTCTAAGGAAGTAGTAACTATGGATTACGCTAACGTATCTAATGTCAAAATGTTCGCTGATATCGCTAATCCCGCTCAAGCGGGCCAGGCTGAGGACCCTTTAGACAAGCATGCTTTTCTAAAGTTGTTTACCACACAGCTGCAAAACCAGAACCCGCTGGATCCCGTTAAAAATGAGGATTTCATTGCGCAGTTAGCCCAGTTCTCGTCATTGGAAGCGACCACGTCGATGGCCTCTTCACTTGATCGTTTCGTAAATGATCAACGCGGCGAAACCATTATGCGGGGTGCATCATTAATCGGTAAGGGCGTATTTCTCCCGCAGCAAAGTTTTGCACAAGCTGGTGGACAGCCGATAGAAGGTTACATCGACTTACCCGTTGGTGCCGAGAGCGTGGAGCTTAGCGTAATCAACGCTGATACAGGTGAGATCGTAAATAAAATCGCGCTCGGTTATCAGGAGGCGGGTTCAGTGCCATTTGTTTGGAATGGTGGCGACGCAACCGGCGCGCCGACGCAACCTGGCAACTATACCTTCCGCGCTGACGCCTTTAATGGCGGTAGAGCCCAAGGCGTGCCGGTTTTTTCTGAAGCGCGTATTCGTGGCGTTTCATGGGACGAATTAAGCAGTGAAGCGCTCTTGGAAACGACTGATGGCGAAGTCGTTCCGCTTAGCCTTGTTTCAAAAATCTCCGATTGAGGATTAACGCATGTCATTTTTCACTTCATTAACCGGCTTGCGAGCGGCGAATACGGAGTTGTCTGTATCTAGTAACAATATTGCTAATGTCGGCACGACTGGCTTTAAAAAGTCGAAAGCTTCCTTTGGCGACATTTTCGCGACGTCCCCGCTTCAAAAGCAAAGCTCCGTAGTGGGACAAGGTGTTGCCTTAAACGGCATTCGCCAACAGTTCAGCCAAGGTAGCATTGAATTTTCTTCTAACACGCTTGATCTGGCGATTTCCGGAGACGGGTTTTTTCCGATGAAATCTGCCGATGGCAATACCGACGTCTATTCCCGCAGTGGCGCGTTTACCCTGGACCAGCAAGGACGCGTGGTAGACTCGGGAGGCCGTCTACTCATGGCTTCGCAGGTGGATGCAGTGGGTAAACCCGTTGGCGACGAACTCATCGGCTTATCTATTCCTGCCCGAACAACCGGTGAGGCTGATCAAACAACCGACATTGGGTTTGAGCTCAATTTACCGGCTGATGCGGCAGTGATTGATGCGCCATTCAATATAAACGACGCAACAACCTATAATAAGTCGTCAGCAATCACGGTATACGATCAGGCGGGCAAATCCTATTTGGCCAACGTTTATTACGTAAAGACTGCTAATGCCTCGGCGGACACTGTCGGCGGCTCGACCAACAATCCGACTGCGAATGAGCCTGCGAGCAAATGGCAGACTTATATGTTCATCGATGGTCAGCGGGTTGTTCCAGATCTACAGCCCGCAGAAAACAATGATGGTGAAGCGCTTTACATCAATCAATATGGTGAGTTGAAGCCATTTTCAGAGATACAAAATGAGCTGGTGAATGCAAAGAGCCAGAAATTCACCTTAGACGGTTTGACGGACGTTAGGGATTCCGTACCGGCCACCCTGGAAGGTCAGGTTGTGCCGAACCAGCTCGGGTTTGGGCAAGGATTTAACTTCTTCAATGATTTAGCTGACGAAAATCCCACTTTTGATGAAGCGGCTTTAACCGAATTCGCATCAATAGATGTAGACGGCTCAGGCAATCCAGTAATGCTGAATCTTCTGGCGTTGGCGCAGCAGGATAAGGCCTTTACAGGAAACGAAATTGCCGAGTTCATTGAAGGTCAGCTGAACGACGAGTTTGGTGACAAGCGTTATTTTGACTTATCGACAGAGGCTAACCGTACTTTCGAAGCGGTTTACAACGATGGTGATGCAGAAACAACAATCGCCATTGATTTAACAGATGACTTCCCCGATTTGCTTTCGCAGACTGAAGCCACCGAAGACCAAATTGTCGCTTCTATTCAGGCTCAGATCGACGCTGAATTAGGCGCTGGAGCAGTAACGGTTGGTTACGATGCGGTCGCCCGATCCTTTACTTATCAGGTAGAAGGTGCGCTTGCCGATCTGTCATTACAAGGCAGCAACGGTCAAACCAACGATTTGTTCCAGTTGGATGCCGTACCTAACGCGGTTGATGAGGATGGTTTTTATTCGGTGGATACGTCAGGCGACCCGGCGGTAGTTATTGCCAACGGTGAGTTGCGTCGTCCTGCGGATGAGCAACGCTACGGTATCGCAGTGACCTATAACAATGCGACGAATACTTTTTCGGTCGCGTCCGGAACCACCGGCGATAGCTCAGAAATTGAACTTAATTTTGACACCGGTACCGAGGCTGCCCCTAATTTCAATGCAGCCGCCGCGACGTTCCTAGGGTTTGCCGTAACTGAGGCAGATCCTGCAGTGAATGTTGTGACTTCCGACGCCGCTGTTCGAGGCCTTGATTCATTGCCGGCGGTTACCCGCGGAGGGCCAATAGGTACCAACGTTGAGGGCGTTTTCTCTGTTGGCGCAGACAACAATACCTTTGAGGTGAATGTAAACGACGTTAAAGGAACAATTAGCCTGCCGGTCAGTGAAAATTACACTATGGACACCTTCACTAGTGAGTTGGAGCGTCAGATTAATCAACTTGAATCAGTCGATGGCGCCCAGGTGTCCGGTGTTCAGGTTGCTTACGACCAGGAAACCAACAGCCTCAGTTTTACCACAGGTAATGTTGGTGATCAGGCGTTTATAAGCGTACGCGGCAGTTCCACCTGGGGCATGTCGAATGCTATGGCGGGCCGCGGTGAAACCACAACCTGGATCAAGCCTACCCAAGCCACCAGTGTGGTTGACGGCGTAGAGATACCTGAATACATCGATCAGTTTGGCGAAGAAACCATTGATCCTGCCGGATTCGAGCAAGCGCCCGCTTGGTCGCCGGTGTTTTTGGATAAGGGTGAGCTTACTTTCGATAAAAACGGTAAGTTGCTTTCCCCGGCTGAAGGCGTAGCGATGGAGACGGTGTTTCTGGCCGGAGGCCAAGCCCTTGATCTATCCGTTAACTATGCTGGCACGACACAATTTGCGCAGCCTTTCTCTGTGCGCAATCAATTTCAAAATGGTGTCGCCGAAGGTGATCTGGTAGGTCTCGATATTTCAGATGATGGTCTGGTAACGGCCAGTTACTCAAATGGCTCGCAAAATGCGCTCGGCAAAGTCCTACTTGCGAACTTTCCCAGCACGGAAGGTTTGAACCAACTAGGCGACAGCACATTTGTCGCAACCGCTAAGTCTGGTCTGCCAAGTATTGGTGAACCTGGTTCGTCGAATTTCGGTTCGCTGCGATCCGGAGCTTTAGAAGGTTCTAACGTTGATCTAACCGCAGAATTGGTTGGGTTGATTACTGCGCAGCGTAATTTCCAGGCGAATGCGAAAGCGCTAGAAACTTCGTCTGGATTAACGTCAACCATATTGAATATTTAATTCTAGTTTGGATGAAATCTGATGGATAAAAGCATTGTTACCCTTACCGCTGATGTTTCTATTGAAAGAGCACGAGAAGCGCATCTTTTTCACGAGCTCTCAAACGTCTCGACGTTGGGTTTTAAACGTTCTTACGAACATGCCCTAACTAGCATACAGGATGGGGCTGAAGTGGCCGATGATAGTCAGCTGGGTGAAACGAAAGTTTCACTGCGACCAGGGCCGAAGATTTTCACTGGCAACCCGCTCGATCTTTATATGAACGATGACGCGGTAATGGGCGTGCTCCATGACGGCGAAGAAATAGGCTTTACACGTCGAGGCGATTTGCGCGTCGATGGTAACGGGTTTCTTGTCAATGGCTCCGGCTACACCATAGCAGCTGACAATGAGGACCCCATTCAGGTGCCGCTAAACCAAACGATTAGTATATCTGATGAAGGTGTTGTCTACGCTTTGGATCCGCAACAGGAAGTTGCGGAACAGGTAGAGATCGGCCGGATTATGCTTCGTGATGCGAGCAATGTGGAGTTAACCAAGAAAGAAAACGGGTTGTTCCGAGCGGTAGGTTTCCCACCCGGAGACTTCGAACCGGGTCCGGAGCCGGTATCGATATCCACTGGAATCGTAGAAGGCAGCACGGTCAGCGCGATGGAGGCCATGGTCGAAATCATGGATCACATGCGTAGTTTCGAAATGAAAATCAAACTGATTAAAGACTTTGACGAGTTGGGCGAGTCCAACTCAACGCTGATGCGAATGGCGTAATTTTGGAGGCAATATTATGGACTCTTCACTTTATGTAGCGAAAACCGGCCTCAACGCGCAGCAAACGCGTATGACGGTCATTGCGAACAACCTGGCCAATGTAAACACGGTCGGATTTAAACGTGATCGCGCGGTGTTCGAAGATTTGCTTTATCTCAACATCCGTCAATCTGGCGGGCAAACCGGTGCCGATTCAGAAGCACCTACCGGATTTATGTTGGGTACCGGTACGCGCGTTGTGGCTTCAGAAAAAATTCAGACCCAGGGCAACATGATTTCTACGGAGAATGCTTTAGACGTAGCGATTCAAGGTCCGGGTTACTTTCAAATCGTGCAGGCCGATGGAACGTTGTCCTATACACGAGACGGCAGTTTTAAATTGTCCGCAGAAGGTGAACTCGTTAATCCAGCTGGTCTGCTGTTACAGCCGCAAATCGTGATTCCACAGGAAGCCTCGTCTGTCACGGTCGGCGCTGATGGCATCGTCAGTGTTGAGCTTGCTAACGGTGGTGGTAATCAGGAAATTGGCCAGCTACAGGTGGCACGGTTCTTGAACCCTGCTGGTCTAGAAGCGATGGGCCAAAACCAATTTAAGGAAACCGCCTCAAGCGGTGCGCCAATTCTTTTGGTCCCTGGAGAACAGGGAGCCGGCGACTTGGTACAAGGTATGTTGGAGGCGTCAAACGTCAATGTTGTAGAAGAACTGGTGACCATGATTGAGACCCAGCGAGCTTACGAAGTTAACTCGAAAGCCATCTCAGCTGTCGACTCGATGCTTCGATTCCTGAACAACAACCTATAAAACGGTTAACAAAGCTATTCACTTGGTATTTGCAGGTAAAAAATGAAAAAAATAAGCATTCTTATGGTTTTGTCTTGGCTAAGCGTGGGCTGCGCGACAACGTTGCCGCCGCAGCAGGCGGTTGTAGACCCTTACTATCCAGTCGTACCGCAGCAACCAATGGGTGCGGTAATCCCGACGGGTTCTATTTTCGCTGACAGTACCGGGAGTCGGCTTTTTGGCAACAGGCGTCAATTTGTCGTCGGTGATCTCGTCACAGTCATCCTGGATGAGTCGACTCAAGCGCGTCGCAGCAACGGCCTCGAAGCCTCGAAGGAAGGCCGAAATATGCCTTTAAAAAATCTGCAGTCGCTTATCGCAGCGCCCCTCAATGCGACCAGCGGAAGTTGGATGAAACGCCAGGGTCGTGATGTTTTAAAAGGCACTGACTTCGAAGACCTGACCGTCGAATCCAAAGGCTCCGGCACGGCACGGCAAGCTGCCACGTTGTCTGGGGCAATTTCTGTAATGGTTACGCAAGTACTGCCCAATGACAACTTAGTCATCAGAGGACAGAAGCGCCTGTCGTTAAGCGAAGGCAGCGAGACGGTGAGTTTAGTGGGTGTGATCGCCGTTAAAGACATTCAGCCGGACAACACAGTGTTGTCCTCGCGGATTGCTGGCGCGCAGATTGCATATCAAGGCACAGGCGAGCTAGCAGACTTCTCTAAAGTGAACTGGGGCACGCAATTCTTTAATAAGGTATGGCCGTTTTAGTCATGAAGAAAATTAAATTTTTATATTTATCGTTGTTCGTAGTGCTGACCATCATAACCAGCGAAGCATTTGCGGATCGCGTGAAAGACCTCACCACATTGGCGGGCGCGCGACCTAACCAGCTCATAGGCTACGGCTTAGTGGTTGGCCTTCAGGGCACGGGTGACAGAGATAAAATTTCGTTCACCGCGCAAAGCCTCAAAGCCACCCTGGAACGCTTAGGTGTAGAAGTCGACGGCCCCATTTCCAATTACGACCTATATGCTCGCGGTGTTGCCAGTCTTGCTTACGACAAAACCAAATTGGATAACGTGGCTTCCGTCCTGGTGACAGCAACATTGCCGCCTTTCACCAAGCCTGGGCAACGTATTGACGTGAATGTTGCCACAATTGGTCTTGCATCTAGTTTGCGCGGTGGCAATTTGGTGCTGACCGAATTGCGCGGTGCGGATGGAGAAATTTATGCGCTTGCGCAAGGTGCGTTAACCGTGACAGCGGTGGATGCTCAGGCCGCGGGCAACCAGGTTAGCATTGGCGTTCCGACAGCGGGTCGTGTACCCAATGGCGCTATTGTTGAGAGAGAAGTGGAAACCCCTTTTCATGACTCTGAATATTTAGTGTTTAACACGACCCAGTCCGACTTCACCACAGTTACGGCAATCACGTCAGCGATCAATGATAATTTCGGTTTAGGTACAGCTACTGCTCTGGATGGACGATCTGTCGCGGTGCTCGCACCGGAGAATCCAGCGTCGAGGGTCTCGTTTGTAAGCATGATTGAAAATCTGGATGTGATTCCCGGCGAACCGAAAGCGAAGGTAGTCGTGAACTCACGTACTGGCACCGTGGTGATTAGCCGTGGCGTCCGCGTCACCGCCGCTGCGGTAACCCAGGGCGCTATTTCGGTCACCATTTCCGCTACCAACGAAGTCGTCCAGCCAAATGTGGAAATTGCCGCAGGCGAAGCCGGTGTAGCAGGCGAAGCAGTCGGCGTACAGAACGCCGAAATTCAGGTGGAAGAAGAAGCCCGACCCATGTTCCTGTTTCAGCCAGGTGTTGACCTGCGCGACATTGTTGATGCCGTCAATCAGGTTGGCGCGAGCCCATCATCTCTGATTGCCATCCTTGAAGCATTGAAGAGCGCCGGCAGTCTGCGCGCTGAACTGGTTGTTATCTGAGCCGTTAAATGAAAACTGTCGATTCAACAACATCTGCTCTGGGTTTTGCCGAGCTCGCTCAGCTAAAGAGTGACGCCGCGCAAGACGCTAAAGGCAAGATAAAGGAGGTCGCTCAACAGTTTGAGTCGATCTTCGTCAATATGATGCTGCAATCCATGCGCAAAGCGACGGAGCGTTCCGGTCTAATGGACTCGAATGCGTCGCAGCAATACGAGTCGATGTTTGACCAAGAACTGTCGCTGCATTTAAGTAAGTCTGGTGGGTTCGGCGTTGCCGACGCGCTAGAGCGTCAGCTCGAACAGTTTTATGGGCGTGAACAATCCGATCCCACAAAAGTAAGGCAGCTCAATCCTGTTGACGAATCGTTACCGTTATCACGCAAAGCTAAGAACTACGAGGTTATGCAGCCGGGCACCAAAGCCCTTGATTTGCCTCGCTTGGAGCTCAAACTATGAGCGATTTACTTACTATCGGTACCAATGCGGTTAGGAATAGCCAGCTCGCGCTCAACGTTGTTAGTAATAATATTGCTAACGCGAACACTGAGGGCTATGTCAAACAAAAGCTGGTCAATATCGAAAATACACCGGCCTCGATCGGTCGTTTTTCGGTTGGCACTGGTGCTCTTGCAGAGGGCGTTCGCCGAGCTTATGACGGTCTCATAGAAGACACCGTGCGACGTAGCGGCAGTGATCTAAAGGCACAGGAAACCTTGGCCGATCTGAGCAGCCGCATGGTCGACGCGTTTGGTGTTGAACAAGCTTCTTTAAATCCCGCAATGGCGGATTTTTTCAATAAGGTCGATAGTCTTGGCGCGGACGCGTCTTCTATAGTGATGCGGGATCAGGTGATTGAATCGGCTCGGCAGGTTGCCGGACGATTTAATGCGTTAGCAGGGCAAATCGATAGTTTTAATTCTGAAACCCAGGACGCGATGGAGAGCAAGGTCAGTGCGATCAATGAATTTGCTGAGCAATTAGCGTATGTAAATACTAAGCTGCGATCCAAGCAGGACTTGGACCGTCAACCCGCTGACCTATTGGATACCCGCGATAGCCTCCTTCGACAAATCGCTGATTTGACCGACATTTTTGTCACCACAGCGCAGAACGGCAGTGTAACGGTTGATATCGGCGAGACTGCTACTAACAAAACACTTGTGTCTGGCGGAGAGCACGGCACGCTACGACTTAGTGACACCGACGGACAGTTGGGTGTTGCGAATTTTTCTCTTAATTTCGCAGACCGTTCCATGAACTTGTCGCGCTTGACTGGTGGTGAGCTCGGCGGACTTGCGTTGTTTCGAGATAGAGTGCTTACCCCGGCAAGCGCAAATCTGGAAGAACTGGCGCTTGCAGTAACGACCGAGGTGAATGCCATTCATGCAAGCGGCATGAATTTATTAGGTAATGCAGGCGGCGATTTATTTTCAATACAGCCTCAGGTCAGTATCGACTACTCGGCGAGCCGAGGCGCTGCAGGAGCAACCGTTTTGTCGCAAAGCGGCACCATCACTTCAGTCCAAACGATCGATTTGCAGTTTGATGGTTCAAGAGGTCAGTGGTTTGGTGTTGACAGTGTGGGCAACAAACAATATGGCTATGGCGACCCTCAGACATTAACGGTGGATGGCGTCCGGATGGAGTTGACCGGCCAGGCACTTGGCGGCGATCAAATAAGCATTCGCCTCGAAACCGACGCGGCTGCCTCTATGCAGGTCGCAATCGACGATGCCAGAGAAGTCGCGGCGGCCTCACTATTTCGAGTGACGGCAGCATCATCAAATTTAGGATCCGCTACTGCCAACCTGAACGCAATATCACCTGAATATGCGGATGAAACGAGACTATCGGAGCAACTAGCCAGCAATGCCAACCGGCAAAACGCGGCTTCATTTTTAACGACGGCGAGAGCACCGCAGTTTGTGGTCCCTGCAGGCACCGAAGATCTCAGTATGTTTATGCAGCAAGACGACACGTTATCCGCCGAGCTGCAGGTTTTTACGCGAGATGGTCGCCATATATTTGGGCAAACGCTAAATGATGCCCAACAAGACCTGATGCTGGATGAAGTAAATGGATTTATGCCCGGCGTCACTTATAGCAGCCAGTATCTTAATGATGGGTTCGCTGAACTCGTTGTGCCACTGCAAGATCTATCTACTAGTACCGGTGCACTCACTTTGAACGGCATTGAGATTTCAACGGGAACCCCTGCGCCGTCAATGGCTGATTTACGTGACCTGATTAATGACAAGACAGGTGAGACCGATGTCGTAGCGGAGATCAATGACGACAATGAGCTCGTTATCAAGGGTGCACCGGGATTCGAGAGCAATGCCATTGCGGTAGGACCGGCTCCCAATATCCTCATGGCACAAACCAAAACTGTCGAACCGATTACCTATAAGGATCTTGAGGTTCGGGCCGGCCAGGTGGGTAGTTCACAGTTTAGAATAGAAGACGACGGCACTCGTTCGCTGATTCGTGAAGCGTCGTTGTTAAGCGGCCATGTGCCGGCCACTGCGAATAATGATGGTGACGAGATTACCTTAGTTGGCGCAGGTGCTATTAATCTGAACGGATACGCCTTAACCGAACTTAACCTTGCTGCCGGTGAGGCTTTAACGCCTGAAACGGTGCAGACCTGGTTGAATGACAACATCGAAGAACTGGCGCTAGATCTCTCAGCGACTATTGAAAACAGCGTTAGAATCGCGCCTTCAGAAATTTCTGAGTTAAGTAGCGAGCTTACTTTGAATGGCGTTCAAATTAGTGCTGAGGCACCCATCTTGTCCAATTCAGAATTGGTCGATGCTATTAACCAGGCCTCAGCAGATACTGGCGTTATTGCCCGTCAGGACTTTGATGGTGCGCTGATCTTTTCGAGTGATCCGCAGGATCCGGGCCAGACCATTGAAATAGGCCCAGCCGATGGTGCTGCTGGAGCGATAGCAGGAAGCTATCAGGCGCAGCTTAAACTCACTCACGTTCGAGAAGACGGCGATACGACCGATGCAGAAGTTGCATTAACTTTGGGTCCAAATGGTGGATTTACCGATCTCAGTGCTATTGGTTTTAGAGCGGAGCTTTCCGTACCAGGTGCTTTGCAGGAGGACTTGATCGTCTTCACGACGGCACCGCAAGCCAGCACAGTACAGCTGAGTGCCGACTACATTGAAGCTGCAGCAAATGCGCAGACCCTGCGGGAAAACCCAGTCGCGGTAGAGTTTGTTGATGCAGACCGATATCAGATTGTTGATCAAACTTCCGGTACCGTTCTAGCAGAGAGAGCGTTTACTGCGGGCGATGCCATCAGCTATCAAAATGTTGCTTTAAATTTACTCGGTACGCCCGCTGCTGGAGACGTTTTTCTAATCGACGGTAATGCAGACGCGACGGGTAATTCAGACAATATTCTCAAACTATCGGAGTTAGAGGAACTGGTGACCTTTGCTAACGGAACCACTTTTCATGAATCTTTCGCGGGACTTGTAAACCGCATGGGCAGTTCATCCAGACAGGCAGAGTTGTCGAAGGACGCGCTCGCTGTGGTACATGATCAAGCGGTTGAATCTCGTGAGGGTATAGCCGGGGTAAATCTTGATGAAGAGGCCTCTAACCTAGTTAAGTTTCAACAGGCCTATCAGGCTTCGGCCAAGTTGATCCAAACCGCTAACACCATTTTCGATTCGATTATTCGAATCTAACAAATAAATTAAGTAGACTATGCAGATTTCAACTCGACAGTTTTATGAGCAATCCGTAAGGAATATGCAAGAGACTCAGATGCGCGCTGCTGAAGCGAACGAGAAGTTGGCGACGGGTAAAGCGGTGCTGCGGCCGAGCGATGATACGACAGTGATTGGCAAAATCGATGACTTGGATCGGGCGGTCAACCGGATGGGTACCTATAACGACAATATTGACGTTGCCATGAATCGCCTCGAGTTAGAGGAAGTGGCGATGACAAGTGCTTCCGACATCTTGATAAGACTAAAGGAGCTGGGTTTACAGGCGGCGAACGATACGATTTCCAGTAGTGATCGACGCATTATTGCGACCGAGGTTTCTGGCTTACGTGACGAGCTCTTGTCATTAGCCAATGCGAGAGATGCATCTGGGCGCTATATTTTTGCCGGCTCCAAAGAAAGCACTAAGCCTTTTGCGGTAAACGACGAAGGGGTAATGACTTATTTCGGAGACACCAAATCCACCAGTATTGAAGTCGGTGAAAACAGGCACGTTCAGAAGAATAGAAACGGCTTGGATGTATTTACGGGCGTTTCTCGAGAAGCTCAGAATGGGACTCTAGAAGCCGTAGGCTTTTTTGAGGCGCTCACGGATTTCGAAGAAGGTCTGATGATAGATCAAATTACGCGATTGACGGTTGCGCCAGAGGAGCTTTCGGCTGACTCTGGGGAACTGGTGATCAATGGCGTACGAGTAAGTGCTGCAGCTGATCCAGTTGATGTAGAAGCTTTAGCGGTTCTCATTAATGCCGAAACCGATCGGACTAATGTTATTGCTGAGATTTCAGAAGATGGCGAACTGATTATCGAAAATCAAATTGGCCATGAGGGTGAAAATATAGAGTTTGGTGATACGGCCGGAATTATTCCTGCTGCTGTCGGCACACTTTATCCGAATGAGTCATCCGCTGTACTGAGTCGTAGTGTGCAGGAAATAGACAGCCTGCATGACTCGCTGTCCCTCGCTTTAGGCAAGGTGGGCGGTGCTATGCAAGCGGCACAGCGACAGATGGATATTAATTTGGACTCTGAGCTGAGCTTGAAGCAGTTGCAGTCATCGATAAAAGATGTCGATTTTGCGACGACCATTTCTGAATTTAATGCAGAGCTAATGCGCTTGGAGGCGGCTCAGTCTTCGTTTGCAAAAATCAGCCGGCTCTCGTTATTTGAGTTTATTTAGGTGCTTCTCTTTAGAGCTGTTGGCATGCCTTATGTTGTTATCACAAAGAAGAAATAAACACCTGTGGGCTTGCGCTACCGGTAAGGCTTAGCGTTACCTGCCTTGCGGCAGTACAGTTAGTTTGGATTCTTTCTCTCTTTCTATTTCTCTTTCTCCTTCTTTCCTTTCTTTCCTTTCTT
>CENJ01162228.1_pt1 | contig 27429 bp, 26 predicted proteins | sample 356161 | NCBI WGS metagenome assembly CENJ01 (sample SAMEA2619531, study PRJEB7988) | marine metagenome | biome: marine biome (ENVO:00000447); feature: surface water layer (ENVO:00002042); material: "saline water (ENVO:00002010), including plankton (ENVO:xxxxxxxx)" | depth 5 m | reverse complement strand
ATTATTTGTTCAAATAAATTTAAAAATTATCTAATTTTTATTCTTTTACTTTTAAGTAATCCTCAAATATCAATTTATCATAAATATTACGATCCATTATTAATTATAATTTTTTTTTCTTTATTAGCTATTAATCTAGATGGTTCTCAATTTAAGAAAATAAAAAACAATATATTTATTTATTTGTATTTTTTTATTTTTCTGATACTTGGTTTCATGAAATAAATGGATAATATTACTTTAGTTATACCTGCAAAATACGAGAGTCATTCTCTTCCACTGGTATTAGATGAATTAAAAGATTATAATTTTAAAAAAATTGTTGTTTTACAAGAGGATGATCATGAAACAATTGGTTCAATTAAAAATTACAATTGTGAAATTTTATACCAAAAGAATAAAGGATATGGAGATGCACTAATCTGTGGTATCGAATATACAAAAACAAAATATTTTTGTATTTTTAATGCAGATGGATCTTTTAATCCAAATGAAATTAATTTGATGCTACAAAAATTGGAAGACAATAATTTAGATTTCATATTTGCTTCAAGATATGAGTCAAATTCAGGAAGTGATGATGATACTATTTTAACTTATATAGGAAATTATTTCTTTACGTTATTTGGAAAGATTTTTTTCAATTTAAATATCACGGACATCTTATATACGTTTGTAATTGGAAAAACTAGCTCATGTAATAGTCTAAATTTAGAGCGTAAAGATTTTACATTTTGTGTAGAGCTTCCAATTAAAGCAATGCAAAATAAATTTAAAATTGATAGTATCAGTGCCTATGAAAGAAAACGTTTTGCAGGATTTAAAAAAGTAAACGAAATCAGAGATGGTTTTTTAATATTGAGATACTTAATCAAACTATTTTTTAAAAAATTTATTTAAATAATAAAACTTAAATCTCTTTAAAATTATATATATTTGAGCAAAAATATTATTATATTCCCACACTATTTTATTGTCAGGAATAGTTCCTAAATCAGAGATTTTTTGAAGCTCTGCTAATCCTGACCCCTTGTAATACTTAGTATAAAGTAACTGATCATAATTTTTATGGTAAAATTTTTTTATTTCATCATTAATGGAATCATTAACTATAGCTAAAATACTATTTTTTTTTAATCTGTATAAATAACTTTCAGTGTCGTCTAAATAAATCAGGCCTCCCTTTTTTATGTAATAAAACCAATTATTAAGTAAGCTTTTGACATGGCTTGGATCATGATAACTGTCTATAAATAAGAGATCAATTCCTTTCTTTATATTGGGAAATTTTTTTAATATTTCATTTATATTTAAATCATTACACTGAAAAAAATTCCATTTTGGGGAAATGATAGCGTCTCTACAATTTCTAATATCAATTGAATATAAATCTCCACCATGAGTATTTATATATTCAAAAAATCTTTTAGTGGATCTACCTTTATTAACACCAAGTTCTAAAATTACTGGATAATCTATTTCTTTAAGTCTTTCAATGATTTTTTTATTTTTATCAAACATTTTGATAGATAATTTAATTATTAAACTTAAATTTAAATAAATAAAGATATATAATTACATAAATTAATACAGATATAAAAATTCCTGCTATTTGCAACTTTGTTGAGTAAATATCATTTAGTGCAAACATGAAAACAAAAAGATTAAACAATAATATGGAAAAAGATGAGAGATTATTGTTTGTTAGATCACTAAGTTTATTTTTTTTTTTAAAAAAATAAAAAAGTAATTGATGTAAATGGTTAGTGTCTGGATTTATAGGTGACCTTTTCAACTTAAATTTCCTTATAATCGAAAACAAATTCTCAAAACATGGATACCATAAAATAAGAATAAAAAAATATGGAGATATTAGTGAAAATTTATTATGATAATCTAAAATAACTAACCCGAAAAACATACTGATAGCATAAACACCACTGTCTCCCAAGTACAGTTTATTTAAAATGTTAGAACAATATATTAGTATTAAAGTGAGTAAGAAGAAAAATAATTCAACCATATTTATATAATAAAAATTAAAAACACCTATTTTAATTAAAACTAAGGTAATCATAATGAAGTATCCAACCAATAATCCATTTAATCCATCTATAAAGTTTGAACCATTCATTAAAATAAGTAAGCAAAAGACTACAAAGAAAAAATTTATAATTTTTATCTCAAGAAAAAAATTTATTAAGTCAATTCTTGTATCAACAATTTCTAATTTCGCAACTGATGTTAATAAAACTATAAATAGTGTCTGTATCAAAAGTCTCTTTTTTGGAGATTTTAAAATTTTTAAATCTGTGTATATTCCTAAAATAAAAATAGAAAACAAAACTAAAAGTTCAAAATATTTTTCAAATTTTAAAAGAAATAGTATAAATAAAATAACTAAATAAATTCCACCAATTAATGGTACACTATTTTTTGATGCAAACATTTGATGCTTTTCACCAGACTGACTTAACAATATTTTTTTGGTAACAAAAAATTTATTCAGAAAAAAAATAGAAAACAAACTAATAAAAAAAAAAATAATTAAAGTTAAATTAGTCATTTTTTCGTAAAAAATTTAAGCATAAACAAACAAGTAAATAAATTGACTTAATTAAATTAAAGTTCATGTATTTATAATATACTAAGAAGCCATCCCGAAGTTTTTGCAGCGTTGATGATGACAACGAATTATCTAACTTTCTCCAAAATACTAAATTTTCATCCATTCCACTTATCTGATAATTTTCTTTTAATATTTTAAGCCATAAGACGAAATCTTCTTTTGTTTTAAGTCTAGGGAATTGTAAATCTTTAGTTAATATTTCTCTCTTAAGTACTACGGTAGATAATCCAATATCACAAGATTTTAAAAGTGACTCAAAACTTAAGAAATTTTTGGCAGTTCTGCCACCTACTATTTTATCACTTTCATCTATTATTTTATATGAACTATGTGAAATAAGATGACTTTTATATAACATAAATTTTAACTGTATTTCTAATTTTTTTTCATGCCAAATATCGTCGGCATCTATAAAGGCTATAAATTTTCCTTTACTACTTTTTATTCCAAGGTTTCTACTTTCACCAGCTCCTAGATTTGAAGTATTTTTTATAATTTTAATCCTTTTATCTTTGTTTGTAAGATCCATAATATATCTATAGTCACTATCATCAGAGTCGTCATAAATTAGAATAATTTCAATATTTTGATATGTTTGCTTCTGTACTGAAATTAAAGTTTTTTTAATGAATTTTTTCTTTTTAAAATAAGGTATGATAACCGAAACTAGATCCATTGAAACTTATTAGCTATTTTTGAGATATCTCTAAATTTTTCTATTTTTATAATTTTATTTACACAATCAATTTTTTTTTCATAACCCCACATGGCATGTAGATACTTTATTCTAGCTGATTTACTTGCAAGATAGTCATATTTACTGTCACCAACAAAAATACAGTTTTTTTTCTTAATTTTAAGTTTTGAGATAATCTTTATTAAGCCTTCTGGATGTGGTTTACCTTTTTTAGTATCATCAGAGGATATAATGCAATCGAAATACTTATATTGATTTAAAATTTTATGAGTTCTACTTTTATTTTTTGATGTAAATACTGCAAGTTTGTAATTTTTTTTTAACAAACTTAGTTCCTTCAAAAATTCTTTATTTATTTTAACATTTTTAAGTTTTTTATTTGAAAAATATTCATAATTTTTCTTAATTTCTTTAACGTTTTTTTTAATCTTCATTTTTTTCATAATATTTTCAAAAGGTAATCCTAAGTATTTTTTATATATTTCAAATTTCATTGTGACTTTCATTTTTTTTTCAGTATTTGAAAGTGCATATTTCATGTTTTGTAGTGAATTTATTAAAACTCCATCTAGATCAAAAATAATTAGTTTATTTTTCATAAATTTTAAATTTTTTTTTTTAAAATATCTTTATTTAAGTAGAGTATTTCCGCAAAAAAGTTGATTCCCTCGAACAAATTATTATTGTAATTTTTTATTCCACAAAATCTGAAATTTGGAAGTAAATATTTCTCAAGATCACTAAAAGTAAGATACTTGTCATAAGTATCGTCAAAAATTATTTCTAACTCAACTGATTTAATAAAGTTTTTATTTAGTGTTTTTACAGCACCAGCTAAAACTAAATCTTCATAACCTTGGGTGTCTACTTTAAGAATATCAATATTATTAATATTATTATTAACGCAATAGTTATCAAGACTCTCGACATTGACCGATTGTTTTCCTTCTAGAAAACCACTGATGCTGGTATTATATTGCTCACTTCTTACTTTTATCCATTCATGATCTAGATTAAATTTATTGAATGAAGACACTCCAGATCTTTTTGAAATATTTAAACTTTTTTTATATTGCTTCTCACCCAATGCAAAATTATTAATTATTATATCTTTATTTTTTCCATATCTATTAGTCAAAAAGTCGAACTCCTTTTTAATAGGTTCAAAGGCATGAATTGTAGATTTTGAAAAAATTTTTTTAAATCTTTCAATCGATTGGCCTTTGTTTGCGCCTACATCAAATATTACAAGATCATCTTTAAAAAATTTTTGATAAATTTCATCAAAATTGATTTTTTTTCTATCAATTTTGTTAATTTGATAACCAAGTGAACCAAAAAAAGATTTTATTAATTTTTTCATTAATTTTTTTTTTCCAAAACTAAAATTTTATTATTATTCCACAATGGTGTGAAAATATTTCGATGTTTGGTTTCAATAAAATATATTTCTTGAAATAGATTTCTATATTCAGAAAGAGAATGATAGTAATTTTTTTCATCGTTATCCTCATATATATCTTCTATAATTAATGTACCTCCTGGTTTCAAAAAATTTACCAAACACTTAATAAGTCTAATCTGATCATTAAATTCATGTGTGCTATCATCAATTATTATATCAAAATACACTCCAAGATCAGAGAACGTATTTATTATATTTACCTTATCTTTTACATTGATTAAATTGTAATGAACATTTTTTAAATTATCTTCTTTTGCTTTTTTAAGTAGCTCTAATTCATTATCAAAAGCAAATAATTCAGAATTTTTGAAATAATCTCTTAAAAGTTTGATTGACTCATTTTTTAACACGCCAATTTCACAAATTTTAAGCTTATTGTAAGAAATTTTTTTAAATAAAAAATGATAAACACCAGTATATGCGTGTCTAAAACTATTTTGATTATAGGGCGACTTATCTGTATTATATTTAGTGCTAAGTGCACACATTTCTGAATAATAATTTGATGTATCAATTGATACTTTATTAAAATTTAGGGTTTCAGGATACTTAATTTTTTTAAATTTTGAAATTTTTAAAAAAAAATTTGTAAAATATTTTCTTAATTTTTTTTTAAAATACTGATTTATATTAATATTTTTATGCTTAGGATTATTTTTATTGGCTATGGCCATTTTTTATAATTTCTTATTAGAACATGCAATATCATATAAATCACCAAATTTAAATTTTTCGATATACTTTAAAAAAAAAGAAGTGTTTTCATTCTCGAAAATTTTGTTTCCATAATTATCCAAAATTGTCCACTTCTTATATCCAATCTGATTTAATTTATAAATAGTGTTTTTGTAATTTTTCACCGAAAATTTATCAATAATCATGATTTCAAAATATATAATTGGATTGAATTTTTTTATAATTTTTAGACCTGAGTTTATAATGTTATAATCATGTCCATCTACATCGACTTTAATTATTTTAATATTTTTAATTTTATTGTAGTTTACTATCTCATTTAATGTCTTAGATTTTCTCCCTGACTTATCATATTTAAAACTCTTAGTACCTCCTGTTCCAATAAGATTACCTATTAAATTTTTTCCTACTATTTCCTCTATTACTTTTATTTTTTTTTGGTTAAAAATAGGTAAATTAGCTATATTCTTTTTAAGGTAGGAAGCAAAAAATTTGTCACCTTCAACGCAAAAATACTTAAAATTACTTTTTTTATTAATTATTTGATAAAGAGTATCCCCAACGTTCGCACCAATATCAATTATACTATCTGATTTGTTTAATCTTTTTGATAAATTTACTAAGTATTTATCATAGTACTTATGTTCTTTCTTATATAGAGAAAATAAATGTTTAGGGGGTAAAATTAATGACCAATTATTTATTCCAATTGTTTGATTAATGCCAAATATAATTCTGTAAAATTGTAAAATACTATAACTGTTATAAAAACATATTTTTTTAATTTTATGGTTTATGATCTTAAAGATATTCACTAAATAAAATTTTAAAACTTTTGATTATATAATTTATTTTCACTAACTAATAAGATAATTTTATTATATATATTTTATAAACCTATGTAATTGCCAATCTCAGTTGACAAACTTTCATCTAAAATTTTAATTTCAATATCGTTAATTTTCTTAATAATTATATTTTTATTTAATTCATCTATAGAAATGTCCACTTTTCCTCTTGTTGTTTTTAATACATCTATGATTGTATTTAAATTAGTTATTTGGCTATAAATAACAAACTTGTCTTTGACTAACTTCAATTTATTTATTTCAGTTAAACTTGTTCTATGTGAAAGCATAGCGCTAAAAACCAAGACATCCCCAACTTTAGTATAACAATGAGTGTCAGTTAATTTATCTTGTAAAATATAATAAATAGATCTGATTTTGTTTTTTATAGAATTTCTATCTGAAAAATCATCAAACATCATTGGCTTTAAATAATCTATGCCTCCTCCATGACCTTTAATATTATCTTGGAGAGGAATACCAATCTTACCATAAAAATTTTTTGTTTTTGAAATAATATCTGATTGGTGCCTTTTTCCAGAGTCTTTGTGATATTTTTCTTTTTTGGATGTACGATTGTTTTTTTGAATTGCAAAACTATTTATAAAATAAAATTCCTCATCTAAATTTAATTTTATAAATTCAATTAGTTTTTTTGAAAATATAAAATTTGTAAGATGGTCAGTATTTTCTAAATTTGTTAGCTTCATACTTTTATTAAAAATATTTATTTTTTTAAAATATTCCCTTAATTGTAAAATTTCAAAATCTTCAAAAATTTTTTTTTTAAATATTGGCTTAAAATTCATTATTGTTTAATAATTCTCTACATAATGATTTAATTAACTAAAAGATTTTTCATTATATCACTAGTTTTTTTTGTTTCAAAACTTTATGTAATGATTTTGTTTCATTAAAGCTTAAATTTATTTTTATACTAATATCTTCTAGTGTATTTAATCCATCGCTATATTGTAAAAAATTTAAAATTTTTTTACTAAAACTAAACTTATTAGATTTATAATTTATTGCAGAAATAGAATTATACATATTCCTTTTTGATAATTTAGGTTCACACACAATATTACTTTTGGGTATTTCGCTTTTTTGGAGGTTAACAATTGATTCTTTAGCAACATTAAATCCCCCCTTTATTCCATTCAAAGTTACTAAATTAAAATCATCTAAAGAACTATGATATTCCCTATATTCTCCATACTTTGTTCTGAAAATTGATGTAATCCCAAGGTCTACACCTGGAGAATTATATTGTCTTTCATCAGATCCTCTTGATAAAAAAGAATGTTTTTTAAATTTCAAATTAAGTTTTTTATAAGCATCTAATAAAGATTTGTCTGAGGGCGAATTTTCATATTTTGATAACATACAAGAGTGATTTCTTTGATCTCCAATACAAGTTAAATTATAACCACCAACACACCATTTTTTAAGATAACTTAAATTTTTATTTAAAAATGCTATTGAGCCTATTGTTTCAGGTATAAACACAAAACGAATAGTTTTGTTTATTTTTTTTTTATAAAAAAAATCAATTAAACTCATAGAAACAATAGGACCTGATAATTCGTTGTTTGCCATTGAGGGATGACAAATATATGTTGAAACTAATATTTCTTTTTTCGATTTACCTTTTAAAATTAATTCTCCATAATTCAAATTTCCCTTTTTATTAAAATTAGTATCAACAAACACTTTAAAAAGACTATTGTTATTATAATTTTTTAAAAGTTTTTTATAAAAATTGTATGAAACACAAAAACCCCAATATTTTTTATAATAAGATGTTACATATGGAATAGCATTTGGGACATCTTTTCTATAATGTAAGTGTTTTAATAATTCCTTTTTAGTAATAAATTTATTTATTCTTTTAGAAAAACTTACTAAATGTAAGTTATTTATTTTGAAATCAACAATTTTAGATCCATATTCGTCTATAATAAAAGCATCTATCACGTTCCACTCAGGTGGAACCTTCCAGTCAAAAATTTTTTTGTCCGATTTTATTTTTTTTATTTTTAATTTGGGAAACTTTTTTTTTATTAAAAATAACGTTTTTTTAATACCATTTCCTGTGATACTCCTACATATCGAGAAAAGATCATTTTTTGCAAATATATAATTTTTTTTTATGTTATTCATAGTTATTTAATATTATTTAATAACTGGGTATTAAAGTTTATTAGTAAAAATTTTTTTAATATTTTTTTATTCAACCTATTTTTTTTAATTAAGGTCTTATAATTTTTTTTTGCATATTCCATGTTAGAGCAAATATCGTTTGGATCATTTTTTTTTAGTACAACATAACTATTGCCACATATGTCTTTAACACCACTTATGCTTGAACATAGAGGTAGTAGATTATAATTTACTGCGTCTATTAATGCATTAGGTAAACCTTCATAGAGAGATGGCATAATAAAATATTTTGATTTTTTGTATAAATTAATTGTACTTTTTTGCCAACCATAAAACTTAACATATTTATTTAGTTTTAACATTTTACATAATTTCATTAATTTATTTTTATCTGGACCATCTCCACATAAATATAATTTATGCTTGTGATTTTTATTTCTATTAGTAAACAATTTAAATGCACTAAGAATTATTAACTGATTTTTTTGTTTACAAAATCTTCCCAAACTTAAAAAAATATTTTTTTTGTTTGAAACTTTAAACTTACGAATAAATTTTAAGTTCATATTGTACTGTAAAATTATTTTTTTTTTATTTATAGTAAACTTCTTAATACTACTTTGCATTTGCCTAGAATTAGCAAAGATTTTATAAGATAAATTGTAAGTTATAATCTTACTTAAAATAACAATAAGTCCTAAAAAATAATTGTCAGTATGAATTGTAGCTCCTATAGGATCTTCAGATACTCTTATTATCAATTTTAAATTTAAAACAGCACAAACTAATGAGGAAAAAAAACTACTTTGGAAAGATATTACCCTAATGTTTTTATCTTTTAACTTTCTTGTTATTTTGAAAATTTCAAGTGAAGATAATAAACTTGTAAAATATTTATAAAAAAAACTTACTTTTGATGATTTTACCAATACAATTTTTGTTTTTTGCCCTGGTTTAAAATCAGTTAAGATTTTTTTATCACTTATAATAAAAATATTAAATTTATTTTTTTTTAAAATATTTACGTAATTTATAAAATTTATTTTTACACCACCCCTTTCATAAGCTGGATAAACTAGAATAACATTTTTCATTAAATACTAGATTTCAAGATACTTTGTAAACTTAAAAAGTGTCTATAAATTGTATAATTTTTAGAATTCTTCAAGGCTAAAATTTTTTTCATTTTTAAATTTTGAACTGTTTCATTTTTTGCTTTTTTAAAATTCCCCAAAAAACTATCTCTATCATCTGATTTAAATAAAAATCCTGCTGTACCATGGTTCAAAATTTCTTTTGGCCCATTGGGACAATCTGAAGAAATAATTACAGCTCTGCTTAAGGCAGCTTCTATCAACACAAATCCTGGATCCTCCCATTTAGACGTAAGCACAAAAAATTCTGCATTATTTAAATATTTATAAACATTATCGTCATAACCTATAAAAATAATTTTATCATAAATATTAAATTTTCTAGAAATTTTCTTAAGATGAGACTCTAATTCCCCTTCTCCTAAAATTACCAGATATAAATCTGGATAATTTTTCAAAATTTCTTTAAAATTTTTTATTAAGAATATTTGATTTTTTTGGTGCGTTAACCTTCCTATATTTAAAATAAATTTCTTTTGCTTTAATGATTCAGGAATTTTTTCTTTTTTCAATTTATTAAATTTTTCAATTTCTAAGATTGGGTCATATAAAATATAATGACTATTTGGTCTAAAAAGGTTTTGTGAAACAAGATTATTCTTTGTAGCTATCGTTGGACATAAAACCAATGAAATTTTATTTTTACATAATTTCCATAGTAATTTTCTAAACATATTTAATTGTGGGTAACCTGAAATTCTTAAAACAAATTTACATTTAAAATTGAAAAATAAAATAAGAATTAAGGGTAAAGATGATATTAGATGTATAATGAAAACATCTTCCTTTTTTCTTTGTTTTAAAAAACTATACAATTTTGAAAAACTTAAAATACAGATTAAAAAATAGGAAAACCTACTTTTCAAATAAGAAAATCTTGGTAAAGATTTGTATACGAAATCAGAATTTATAAAATTAACTAATCCGATATTTTTTTCTCTAATTATGTTTTTGAACTGACCCCATTCACCTACTGCATTAATAATATGTGGACTTATCTGGTTTTTAGAGTATTTTTTTAAACTTATTGCTGAATTTAAAACTGCTTGGACTGTTGCAACTTTAGATAAAAATGGGCACCAATAATAAATATTCATAATTATATTAAATTATAGAATTACAACAAATTATGAAAAAACAAAGACATATATATTTTTTTCTACCAAATTTTTCTATCGGTGGTGCTGGTAATTCCATATTTAATGTATGCGAAAGCATAAAAAATAAAGATCAAAAAATAACAGTAATCTCAATAGGAAAAAACCATTATAAAAAAAATTTTAAGATGATTGGGGTTAGTGTAATTGAAATTCTTTCAAAAAAAACAATTTTTGGAATTATAGAAATTTACAGAATAATAAAAAATGCAGTAAAGAAAAATAAAGTGATTTTTGTATCAAATATAAATTATGGAAATGTTTTGTGTTCAATTTTTTTTAGAAATATCAAAGAAATAAAACTTGTCTTGATTGAAAGAACACCTTTACAAGAATTAGAGACATATTTCACTTTTTATGACTTTATAAAAAAAAGAATAATTTATCTGTTAGCAAAACTATATTATAAAAATGCTGATTATATAATATCTAATTCAAAATCGGTATCATCATATTTAGAATTAAAATTAAAAATTAAGGTTTTAACAATCAATCCAATTATTAAAATAAAAAAGATAAACAAAAGACAATATAATAAAAATTTAAATTTGACTTGGATAGGAAGAAATTCAAAGGAAAAAAACATTAATGACTTGTTAAAAAGTATAAATTTAATAAAAGATAACAATTTTATATTAAATATTGTTACGAATAAATTAGATAAAAATAAAATTAAGAAAAAAATTTCTAGTGAGTATTACAAAAAAATTAAGTTTTATAATTTTTCAAATAAAAAGAAAAATTTAAATAAAATTTATAATAGAACAGATATATATATAAGTACTTCAATTTACGAAGGATTTCCAAACACAGTAGTTGAAGCGATAACATCTGAGTGTCTTATAATTTCTAGCTCAAGTTTTGGTGGATTAAAAGATATAATTAAAAATAATAAATTTGGATTATTATATAAAACATTTGATTATGTTGAACTTTCCAATCAGATTAATTATGCAATGAAAAATTTTAAATATTGTAAAAGAAAAATTTTAAAAGCAAAATTATTATTATTAGCAAAAGCAAAAGAAAATAATAATAAATACAAACAATTTTTTAATTCTATTTAAAATGAGAAAAAAAAATATTTTTTTTTCAATAATTACTCCAGTTTTAAATAACAGTGAAATAAAAAATGTATTTAATTGTTTAAGAAGACAATCTTATCAAAAGTTTGAACATATAGTTATAGATGGTAAATCAAATAAAAGAACTTTAGAAATAATCAAAAAAAATAAAAAATATATTTCCTATTTAATTAGTGAGAAAGATAAAGGAATATATGATGCAATTAATAAAGGAATTAAAAAATCAAAAGGTGAAGTCATCGGAATATTAAATTCTGATGATATTTATTTTTCTAAAACACTAGAGATTGTGAATACTTATTTCAAAAAAAATAACATAGATTATATTTTTGGAAGTGTATTAAAAGAGAGATTAATGCATGGATTTTGGCCAAAAAAAATTTGGTATAAATTTAATATATATCCTGCTCATTCTTGTGGTTTTTTTGTTAAAAAGAAAATTCATAAAGGAAAGAGATTAGGTTTATACGACACCAAATTTAAATACTCTTCCGATAGAGATTTTATTTATAGATTGATAAAAAGTAACTATAAAGGAATGAGTTCTAAAAAATCTGACATCTTTGGAAGATTTAACCCTAATGGTATATCAAGTAAAATCGGTTTTTTACAAAAATTATTAGAAGAACTTAAAATAAGACATAAAAATCAAAGCCTAATTACTGTGTTTTTCGTTTTATTAATAACTTTAGCAAATAAATTATATAATTTAATCATAAAAAAATAATAATGAATATAGCATTTATCCCTGGAGCTTTTTTTCCGAATCCAGGTGGCGCACAGGTACAAGTTCACAATTTAGCAAATATATTTAGTGGAAAAAGTTCTCGTGCAGATGTTTTATTATTAAATAAAACAAATATTAAGAAACATAAATATAATATTATTTATTTAAACAAATTTATTATCAATCTTGTTTTCTATTTAGATTATTATTTTAAACTAGACTTGAGCTTTCTTTTAACTATCTATTTAAAGGAAATAGTCAAATTAAGAAAGTATAATGTTTGGCATTTTATTTTTTTAAATTACAAGAGCTTAATTTTAATTAAATGTTTAAAAAAATTAAACCAAAAAGTTATAGTTACATTTCAAGGAGCAGATATTCAGGTAAATAAAAAAATTTCTTATGGAAATAGATTGGATAAGAAATATAATTCATTATTAAAAGAAACATTACCAAAAATTAATATTTTTACATCTATATCTCACAATATATATGTAGATTTAATTAAATTAGGTATTAAAAAAAATAAAATTTATTCTATACCAAATGGTATTCCTTTAAAAAAATTTATAGAGACTGCTACAAAATTTTATAAAAAAAAGAAACAAAAAATAAAATTAATAACTGTTGCAAGATATGCGGAGAAAAAAAAGGGATATGACCTGATACCCAAGATATTAAAAAATTTAAAGTATTTAAATGTTGAGTATGAGTGGACTATAATTGGTAAGAATACTTATAAAATATTAAATAATAAAAAAAATATTAAATACAGAAAAAATTTAAACATCTTTGAAAATTTTTTTATTTATAACGAGAATTTCTTCCCAAGTATAAAGGTTATAAAAAAATACCTTGATGCTGATGTATATATAAATTTATCAAGAATTGAGTCATTTGGAATTACCTTTATTGAGGCATTGGCTGCAAATCTTCCTGTGATAACTTTTGATACTAAAGGTGCTAATGAAATTATAAAAAATAATTATAATGGACTTATAATTAAAAATGATAAAATCTATAAATTTTCGAAGCAAATAAAAAAACTTTCATTAAAAAAGAGACTGTTTCACAACAAGCCCTTAATCAGTGCTAAAAAATATGATTTAGAAAAATTAAAAAAAGAATATATTAAAATTTATCAAATGGATTTGTAATCAGGCTTAAAAATATCAAATTTTGTATTCAATAATTCTAAATCGTAAGCAACTGTCGAGGTCGATGAGACAAGAATTTTGTCATATACTCTTGATTTAATTGAATTAATTTTTTTAAGTTTTCTCTCATTAGAGAAATTGAATCTATTTTTTGGATGTGTCTTAATGTAGTAGGTATAGTCGTTTGTTTTATTAATTTCATTTTTACAAAACAAATAGATATCTTTAATATCATGTGTTCCAGATAATATTAAAATTTTTTTATTATTTTTATTATTTTTCTTTGGTTTTAGTATGTAAGCTAATTTTGAAATTCTTTTTTTTTGATATTTAAACGAAATAAATGAATTTTTGTATTTTCTTTTATATTCATTCAATGAACTTTTAAAATTTGATATTATTTTAGTTGGATAGTAAATTTTATAATTATTTTGCGTAATAATATCCAGCCACATCACATTCTTATTAAATATTCCATGTTGATATCCTACAATCTTGCAGTCAACTAATTTTAAATTTCTAATTATATAAAATCCAAAATTATATTCGAATAAGTATGTATGAAATTCTTTAAATTGAAAATAATTTTGAAATTTTATAATAGCATTATCATAGATCATTAATTTAGATCTATTTATAAAAGAGCTCATAATTGTTTCTTGATAGAAGGTACTAAAATCTAAATTATCAATAATTAATTTTTCATTTAATATTTTATGATAGAGTTTTTTTTTAATAAACCCATTTTTGAAACATGTAAAAATATCTTTAAATGAAATAAAACTCTCTATATTTAAAATTTTTTTTCTGTTTGTAAAATAAACATTTAAAATCTTTGAGAAAGAATAATTTAAATGACTTTCATCAGTTAATAAAAAATTAACCTTATTATAGTTTTTTCCAAAAAATTTTTCCTTATTTTCTTGATAGAAATTAGGAAACAAACTTAATGACCAAGGTTTATTAATTAATTTAGCAGATTTCATCAATTTTTTTTGATTGAAAAACTTAATAAAAACTAAAATAAAATATGTTTTTATTAAAAACTTAAAAAAATATAAAAAATAATTCTTTTTTGCGAATGATTTTTTTGCAGTTTTGCCTTTAAATTCGTTTACTATTTTTTTTTTACTGAACTGATTAAGTAATTTAACTGTAAATTCATTATCAGATATACAACAAAGTTCATAATCCTTTTCTTTAATAAAACTTTTGACTTTAATTAAATTTAATATTTTTGATATTGCAAAATTTTTATCATTTCTTATATTAAAAAGTTCTAGTTCATTTAAAAAATAATCATTTTTAGATACAATTTTTTTATTTAATGTTCCTACTAATTTTTTTCTTGCAAAATTATTTAATTTTAAATTATTAATTTTAATTTTTTTAATATTTTTTTGCGAAACATTTCCAATATTTATATATATGACATTACAATTTTCGATTTTAATATCTAAATAATGTTTTGATAGATCTATTATGTAAAGTTTTTTCATAAAAGATTTATTTAAAAATAAAATATTTTGCTAGCTTATAATTCCTGTAGAAACTAATTGGCAACCACCTTCTCAAAAAAAAATTGTCCTTTTTAACAATTTTAATATAATTATTTTTAATAGCACTTAATGCTAAATTAATATTTGATTTATTTTTAGAAACTTTTTTTAGCAACAAAAAATGAATATGCTCTTGCATCCACGACTTTTTAGAAATTAGTATTTTCCATTTATTATCAAAGGGATACCTGTGAAGTTCTACTGGATACCCAACTAAATCTTTATAATATCTATTAATACACAAAAAATATCCATTTTTTGAAATTTTTTCATGTATTAATTTAAAATAATTAATGATCGACTCGTGATTCATTTCCATCATTGACCTAGAATTAATAAATAAATCAATTTTTATATTTTTAATTTTTATCCAGGGTGAAAGAATAAATATTTCACCTTGATTAAATATATTTTTATTAAGTTTTTTTTCTGGCAGATCTACATCCATTACAATTTTTTTGTGTGGAAAAACTTTTTTCAAAAAATATGCTGTCAAATAATTAGACTCTGGTAAATCGATTAATATTATTTTATAATTTTTGACTTTTAATAATTTACTAATTAATAAACCAAAACCCTGTCCTATTTCACAAATTGTATCTATTTTGTTAAGATTTATTTTTTTTTTTAAATCGTGTAGATATTTTATATGAAATAAATCACTAGGCGTAATTATTTTATTATCTATCTTTAAAATTTTTTTTGCATTACCGATATTGTTAACTAATAAAAAATTTTTGATAAATTTCTTTCCACATTCTTTTTCCAAATTTTTATACAATTTTTTGGTTTTCGTTTTATCTATATAAAAATCATCTATGTTTTTAGATAAATTATTTGATCTAAAATCTTTTAAAGATTTTTTGTTAAATAACTTTTTTTTTTTATTAATGCTCTGGGACCAATATTTACTTTTAGAAACTTTATCATAGTCTTGAATACTTTTTTCAAAATTTTTATGTATTTTTTGAATAAAACTATTCATTAATATTTTTATATTTTTTAAAATATTTATCTTTTAAAATATATTTTTTTGCCTTTATATATTGTTCTTTAATATCGACAGAAAAGCTATCTCCTTTAAGAACTGTTGTTTTTATTTTCATTCCAAGTTCTAAAGCTCTAAGCAACTCTATACCCTCTATTCTTTCAGCAAATGTATTTTTTGAATTGTAAAAATCTAAAAGTTTTTTTGGTTTAAATGAAATAATTGAGAGGTGTTTTAAAAATAGATTATTCTTTTCCTTAAAATTAAATGGTAAATTGTATCTTGATAAGTACATAACTTCGTTTTTCTTATTTATTATAACTTTCACTATATTTTTAGTACTTTTTTTTGTTGATATTAGAGTTGGAAGAATTATGTCGGTATTAATATTTTTTTTGTGAAATCTAACAACTTGATCAATATTTTTTGGATCTATTAGTGGTTCATCACCCTGTATATCTACAACTAGTTTATAATTTTTTTTTATTTTTTTATAAGCTTCAGCAATTCTCTCTGTACCGTTTAAATGCGTTTTTTTTGTAAGTATATATTTAGCTTTATATTTTTTACAAATATCTACAAGTTTTTTGTCATCACAACAAATTATCACGTCATCTAGTTCATTTGATAATTTTGCCCTTAAGTACGTATGAATTACCATTGGGATTGATCCTAACTCTAGCAAGGGTTTATGTTTTAATCTAGATGATTTTAAACGTGATGGGATTAGACCTATAACTTTCATTATTATTTTTCTATTTGGACTCTTAATATATATAAAATAAAATATATCTATGAAAAAAAAACACAATGCTGCAATTGTCATTCTTGCTGCCCGCATTCCTTTATTATTTAGAGTAATTAGCAGATTACAGTCTAATTGGAATAATAAATACAATTATCCAATTTATATACATACTTTTGGGAACCTAATAGATAATAATTTAAAAAAAAAAATTAAAGATACTTTTAAAACTGAAATTTTTTTTTTTCAAGTTGAGACCGCATTACCAACCCATTTTTCAGAAAAAGAAATATTTTATAACAGAAATTATTTAAATTACGTATCAAAAGCATTTCCAAAAAAAAGAGTTGGATACCTTCATATGTGTTATTTTAAAACTAATATTACTAAATTTGGTTTTAAAGGATGCTTAAATGAAAAATTAAAAAAATATAGTAAACTATTATTTTATGATGATGATAATGATTTAGAAAAAAAAATAGAATTTGATTTTTTTGATTATGCTATAAATTATCCAATAGTAACGGGCTTCACTAGTAAGCGCAGAAATGATGAAGAACACAGAGATATTACTCAAAATCTTTGGAAATTTTACTCAAATTATATTAAAAATAATAATCTCAAGCCAATTGATATTAAGCTTAATTCTGCAATTATTAATAACAATGAAAATGTAATTTATGATTTAGAATATTCATGTGGAACATTCGAAATATATAATCTAGAGTTAATTAATAATACTCATTGGGAAAATTATCTAGATAATGTAAATTTATATGGTGGTAATTACAAATATAGATGGGGTGATATGCAAGTAACAAATTTATTTGTAAGAACTTTTTTTAAAAATCCAATATATAATCTAGACTTGGTCAAAAATAAAATTCTTAATAACAAAATAGAAGGTTCAAATGAATTTATTTATTTTAAAACTTTTGATAAATATAATTCAAAAATTTTTAATTATCTTCTAAGATTAAAAAAAACTATCTTTCCTTAAGATATTTAACAGGATTTCCAGCCCAAATCTGGTTATCAGGTATATTTTTATTGACTAAAGAATTAGCTCCAATTACTGCACCGTTTCCGATTTTAACTCCTTTCAATATTGTGGTACCAGCTCCAATCCAAACATCATCTCCAATGGTCACTTTTTTCACTAAAGAAAATTGCTCGTTTATTAGCTTATTTTTTTCGATTCCATGAGACTGATCGTATATTGATACATTTGCTGCAATTTCAGTATTATTTCCAATTTTTAAATGATCTTTAATTGCTAAGATTGAATTTCTTCCTATAGATACATTATTCCCAATAGTTAATTTTGGATTGGGTTTGGTTAATAAAAAAAAAGTATACTCTTGAATAATACAATTGCTGCCTATCTGTATAATAGATTCTTCTGTTTTCCGAATTTCAAAATTTTTTTTTACATAAGTATTTTTTCCAAATATAACTTTATGATACTTTAAATAAAAAAAACTTTTAATTTTCTGTAATAAATTAATTTTTTTTGAATTTGCACTATCCTTAAAGTCTAAATTCATTATTTTATATGCCAAAGGATACTTTTTTATAAATTTCTCCTCCTAGGTTCACTAAATTTCTAAATTCCTCTGGAGTTGCAGATAACGCATGATCTCTTATAATTGTGTTAGATTTGTCAAGTGTGAAGTGTTTTTCTATAATTTTTGCACCTCTCGAAATTGCAATAAGGCAGTTATCAATTCCAATTGTATGGTCACTATAGCCAATAAAACTACTGCTTGAGAATTTTTTGGGGAAATTTTTTAAGTCCTCGTTAAAAGTGGGATATTTTGATACACAATATAAATATTGTATATTATTTTTTTTTTTAAAAGGCTTTTCTTTTTTATTCCACATGCCAAGTGAAATATAAATTTTTTTATCAGGATTCTCCTTAACAATTTTTTTTACCAAGCTATAATCATACTTTAAAGATCTAGAGGCAATTTTAATATTTTTTAATTTTGTTTTTTTAAATATTTTGTAAGCATTTTCACTAATTAAAGAAAACATTGGCTCAATTTCGAAATATTTACACCAAAGTATAATCTTGTTAACCTTTTTTAGATCTAAATGATTAATTTCATCAGGTTTATCTCTCCATCCCAATTGAAACTTGCATATATTAGCACCAGCTAACTTGGATTGTTTTATTAATTCATAAATCAGACTAAAATTATTATTATAATTCATTCCAATTTCAGAAATAAAAATCATGCTTTTAACTTACTATCAAATTTGTTTAAGTTTTTAATATTTTTTGTTCTATTGGTATCATGAAATCTATATTTATATAGAGGTAGATTTAAATACCCAATTTTATGCTTTTTTTTAAATCTTATTTTCATTTCATGACCTTCTCGCATCTTAAATTTTGGGTTATACAAGCCAATGTCAAACAAACATTCTTTTCTAAACATAACACCACAAGCTATTTCATCTTTTTCTGCAGAGTTTTTTGATAAAAATTCCTCATTATCATTTACTTTATAATAATCTACTGCAACAGCTTGGTATTCTCTATTTAAATTTAAAAATAATCTTGTCAGATAAATAAAGTTTCTTCTAACAAAATCATCAGAATCTACTCTAACAACATATTTTCCAAATGATAGCTTCAATGCTTTATTTAATGAATTTGGAAGTCCTAAATTTTTTCTATTTTTAAAAAATCTAAAATTTTCAAATTCAAAGTTCTTTAAAATTTTTTGTGTATAATCTTTAGAACAGTCATCAATTATAATCACTTCATATTCACTGCTCTTAATGAAATCTTGATTAACCAAACTTCTTAAACATCTTTCAATCCATTTTCCATGATTATAAGTACAAACAATTACAGACACATCTGGGCTTACTTGTTTATTTTTCATTTACTAAAATACTTTAATATATTATCTGCAGAAATCAAAAAAGCCTTTTCTTCAGACTCATAACTCAATCCGGCCATATGTGGTGATACAATTAAATTATCATTATTTTTTGCATATTCAATTAATACATTTTTTTTTGAATTTAAATTTTGCTCATTTTTTACAACATCCAAGAATGCTGATTTAATTTTTTTATTTTTTAAGGCTTGGACTAAAGCCATTTCATCTACCACTTCTCCTCTTGATGTATTAATAAAAATTGGCTTTCTTTTCATTTTAGAAAAAAAATTATTATCTACATAATTGAAGTTTTTTTTATTATAAGAAATACACATTACAATAAGGTCTGATTCTTTTAAAATTCGATTTTTACTTTTTTTAAATTTAGAACTTAAATTTTTATTCACATCAAAAAAACTTACATTTGCACCCATAGATGAAAAATACTTATGCAAATTTTTACCTATTCTTCCATATCCAAAAATTCCTATATTTTTATCTATGATTTCATTCCCTCTAATTTTTTCCTCAATATTTCTCCAATTTCCTAATCTTACTTGTTTTAAAGCACCTAAAATATTTTTAAAACCTAGTAAACATAATAAAAAAGTAAATTCAGAAGAAGCTTTTATATTTTTAAATTTATTTGAAATAGTAATTGGCAAAATTTTAATATTTTTTTTTTTACAATAATCTATGTCAATGTGCGTTATTCCAGTAGATGGTGTTGCTATAATTTTAAGCAAATTAGCTTCTTTTAAAACTTTTTTATTAATTATATATTCTGGGCTAGGGTGGCATAACCAGCCTTCAACATTTTTAAGAGCATTTATTAATTCTTCTTTTTTTGGCTTTTGAATAAAATTACAATTAAATTTTTTTTCTAAAATACTAATTTTTTTTTTAAGAAAGGATATAGGTGTGGTTATTAAAATATTTTTTTTTTTAGGATCAGTATTTTTTTGAACTTTATTATTATATTTAACAACTAATTTAGGTTTATTGTTACATATACCACTCTGAATTAAAAGTTTTGCAATTTCTAAATCGAATTTTTCGTCAATATTTACTGATTTTTTGTTTTCCATAATATATGGAAAGGATTTTTTTCCATTTCTACTATTCTGTTCAATTATACATTGTCTAGTCATAGAATAGATCGCTCCGTTTCTTATATAACAAGGTTCAAAATCTTGTCGTCTTGAACCAACATCCGGCTCAGGATAATCTTTGCAAAAATTTGAAACTTTATTCTTCACAATTCTTTTTAATCTGGTTGGATGTTTCTCACCTGTATTTACATAACTTATGACTGAGTCATGCTCTTTTTTGAACAAAATTTTTAATACCTTATCTATATCAAAATTATCCCTTAAGGGCGCCACACATGGCAGTTCTATTATAAAGTCATATTTTTCATTAAAAAAATTCTCACATCTCTCAACACAATCTTTTAGTGCATCCACAGAGGCTACTTTGTCTCCTGATAATTTTTTAGTTCTAATAAATGGAGTTAATGCTCCATAATTTCTAGAGATTTTTGCTATTTGACTATCATCTGTGGATACAACAATTTTTGAAATATGTTTTGATTTTTTTGCAGCTTCAATTGAATAACTTATCAAAGGATTTCCACAAATATTATAGATATTTTTTTTTGGGATGCTTTTTGATCCACCCCTTGCTAGTATTACAGCTAAAACATTATATTTCATTTAGATTAATTTTATCTATTAAATTTTTTAAAGTTAATATTTTGCTATTATTATCTAATCTTGCATATTTTTGTGTAAAGTTTTTTTTAACTTTGTCAACCATGGGGTTATTCCACCATTCATTTATATCAATTTTATTTATTTTATTGATATGTAAGATAGCATCCTCATTATTTTTAAAAAAGATTTTTGCTCGCTCAAGATTTTCAAAATCTTTAATAACTTCACTCCTTAGAGGCCATTCATCAAGTGATGAAACCAAAACAAATGGTTTGTTCAAGGCTAATGACTCTAAAAAACCTGTGCCAATATAAGAATATACTATCAGTTCATAATCTTTATAAACTTTTCTTAAAGATTCCTCATTTGTTAAACTAATTTTTTTAGGTTCTAACTTTTTCCAAATATTAAGATGGTTCCACTCAAATTTGGCTTCATGAAATCTCGGGACTAAATTAATTTTAGTATTAATTTTATTAAATTCTTTATAAAAACTTAAACAATTTTCATAGTACTTTGACATTTGATTTGTGCCAGTAGAGCTATCAATTCTCCCTGAATATTTTTGTCTAGATCTTAAAAAGTAACATATTTTTTTGATTTTTTTTTTATTTTTAAATTTAAATTTACTTAAATCTTTAAGTACAAAATAAGGTATTACTTTTGGATTGTCTGCTTTTTTCCATCCCCATGTTAAGTAATAATCTGCAATTTTTATCTCATGATCTTCGGCCCATGAAAATTTTATTTGACCATAAGCACCTCCATGTTGACCATAAATAAGCTTGCAACCCTTTTCTTTTTGTATGGCTGTGTAACGTATAAAAATATTATCTGTTGCTAAGGATCTTGTGGTCATTATTAAAGATGGATTTGATGGTAAATTCGAATTAATTATATATTTTTCGATTTCTTTATAGTTTTCTAAAAATTCTTTAGGAATATTGTAAAAAATATCTTTAAGAATATACTCTTCAAATAGATTTTGTGGCTTATATTTTAAACTAAAACTTTTTCTTAAATTAAAATCTGAATTTTTTTTTAAAGTCTTATTAATTAAGAATGTTGGAAATTGTTTAAACTTTAGATTTAAATGTATTTCATTTTTCAAGCCAAGATATGTCTTAAAAAATACTATTTTATTTTTTTTAATTTGTTTTTTAAAAATATTTAAATAAAAATTTATGAAAAATGTTTTAATTTTGTGAACATAATTATTTGTATAATTAAAATAAAATGGTTCATTGTTATATTTTTTTGGTTCTAACTTAATTTTTAAATTTTTTTTTTTGATCAAAAATCCAATAATTCTTGTATATTTTAAATGATTCCATTTTTTATCAGATGTTAAATTAATAAACTCTCTTGTATTATAGGGTACTGGAATATTATCAATATCTAAAGATTGATAAAAATTTATTTCAGTATTGTTTGATAATACATAGTCAATATTTTCCCATCGCTCATAATTTGTAGACAAATAATAAAATAACCAATACCCAATTAATATCCGCCAATAACTTTTTGAATTTTTCTGATTATGAAAATCATCTAAAAGACTAGATAAATCATTGAGAATATTCTCATATAATTTAGTTAGATACTCATTATCTTTCTCTAATTTTTTTCTATTATCCCAGGGATAATAGCTAACTCTACTATCATCTATTATATATTTTTCTTCTGTGCACCAATTACCTAAATAAATAATTCCCTCGTTATAAATCCTATCTTCATTAGAAGTACTTATAAGCTGTATAGTTTTCATAAGTTAATAACGAACTATATTTAGATTATCAGGTAAATAATTTTTTTTTTGAATGGCATCCTTTAAATCATAAATTATAGTTTTTTTATCAATAAATCTTTTTATCTTTTTTAATTCTAAGAGAATTTCATTATGAGGAACTGCAAGAAACACTCCTGAAAATTTTTTTTTAAAATTGAGTTTGTTTGTAAAGAAAAAATGCTCATCTTTTACATTAGTGTTTATTAAAGGATCGTAAACACTTATATTACAACCTTTATATTTTAAATATTTACACAAATCGAAAATTTTTGAATTTCTTAAATCGTTAGTATTCTCTTTAAATGCCAGACCCAGTACTAATATACTTATTTTTTTTTTATTTTTTTTAAGAGTTATTTTGTTTAAAAAATCATTTGCTAAACTTTTATACATTAAATCATTAGTATTTCTTCCAGCGTCAATTACCTGAGGCTTGATTCCAATTTTTTTTGCTAAATAAGTTAAATAATAAGGGTCAACCCCAATGCAATGTCCCCCTACAAGGCCTGGTTTAAAATTTAAAAAATTCCATTTAGTTGATGCTGCTTTTAATACAGAATTTAAATTAATATTAAGTTTATTAAATATTTTTCCAATCTCATTTACAAACGCTATGTTGATATCTCTTTGTGCATTTTCAATTACTTTGGCTGACTCTGCAATCATTATACTTTCACATTTATAAACACCGGCTCTAATTATCCTTGAATAAATTTTAGATACTAAGCTTAATGTTTTTTTATTAGATGCTCCAACAATTTTAACAATATTTTCTAAAGTATTTTTCTTATCACCTACATTAATTCTCTCAGGAGAGTAAGCCAAAAAAAAATCTTTATTTACTTTTTTATTTGAAAACTTCTCAATTATAGGTCCACAAACTTTTTCAGTACATCCAGGAAATACTGTCGACTCAAATACAATTATACTATTTTGTTTAATTTTTTTTCCAATCATTTTGCATGCATTTATCAGATGTCTTAAGTCAGGACTCTTATTTTTATAAATTGGTGTGGGTACTGTTACAATAAATATATCTGTATTATTTAAATTGTTTGTATTATTTGTAAAAAGTAATTTTTTACATTTAAATAATTCTTTTTTATTAAATTGATTATTTCTATCACTACCATTTAGCAGTTCTTTTATTCTTAAATCTGATTTATCATACCCGATTACATCAAAATATTTTTGAAGGGCTATTGCTAACGGCAACCCAACATATCCCATGCCAATGAGTGAAATTTTTTTCATTTACTCTTTATATAACTCGCCTTTCTTTAAAGTAAATTTAATATCTGAAATTTCTAGTGGCTTTGCATCATGACTCACTATTATTAATGTTACCTGTCCCTTAATTTTTTTTAGAGTATCAATAATCTTATTTTCATTTTCTTTGTCCAAAGAATTAGTTGGCTCATCTAAAATCAATATTTCTGGGTTATTAAAAAAAGCCCTCGCTAAACCTACTCTCTGAGCTTGACCACCAGAAATTTTAACTCCATTTTCACCAACAATTGTTTCGAGTCCTTTAGGTAAGCTATCTATGTATGATGTGAGTCCAGATTTTTCAATTAATTCTTTGATATCATTATCATCTATTTTTTCTAAATTACTCCCAAATGTAATATTTGATCTTATTGTATCATCTATTAATCTCGTATTTTGACTTACATAACCAATTTTATTTTGCCAATTTCTATTTGATAAGTTTCTACTCTGACCATCTATTAAAATTGATCCTTCAGATGGTAATAATAGACCTGACAGAATATTTAAAATGGTTGATTTTCCTGAGCCACTCTCTCCTTGAATTCCAATACAGAGATTCTTATTAATTTTAATGTTTATATTATTAAGTGTAAACTTTTTATCATAATTAAATGAAACATTTTTTAAGACGATGTCTTTTTCAAAATTAAATTTATTGTTCGATGTATTGGTCAAACTTAGCTCATCATCATATTTTGCATCATAAAGACTTTTATATACAATCTCGATTTGAGGTATCAAATATTTAAATTGCTGATAAGAGGAAAATATTCTTAAAATATTTGGTAGTAGTTTTATTATACCAAGCATTAAAACTCCTATGAATGGTAAATATTCATAAAGATTAATATTATCATAAACAATAAAGTATGATGAGATAGCTAAAATGCTTGTTATGAAAAATAACTCAACAATGTATTTAGGAATTAATTCAATAATTTGAAATCTTAATTTAAATCTTAAAGATTGTTCCTTGTATAAACTGTTAAGTTTTGTAAAATAATTTTGATTACCTGATAATAATATTTCTCTGTAAGATTTTATTCCTTCCATCATATTTTTAAGATAGGATGTGTTGTAATTTACTGTATCTTCTCCATATTTCTGAACTGTCAATTTAGTCACAAATGCATATAAAATTAATATTAATATTAAAAATGTCATTGCCACTAATGTAACTTTAAAATCTAAAAAACTGACCGCTATTACTGACATAATTGCTAAAATTAGATCTGCATAAAAATTTACAAGTCTCATCAAGGTAGAGTCTATCCCGTCAGCATACTGCATATTTCTAAGCAAAATAGATGAGTGATTATTAATATGAAATTGATATTCTTTATTAAGATAGCTATTAAATATAGTGTTTATTATTCGCAGAGAAACTTTATTTCTGAATTTTCCAGTAAAATATGAGAGTAAAACTAAAAAAATATTTTTTACTATAAATATAAAAATAACAATTAAAAATATGTAGATAACTCTATTTTCCTCACTAATAAACCCAAAGTATTTTGCATTCCAGCTTGGATCGGTTACTGATTTAAAGATTGGAAGCAGTGAACCAATACTTAATAGTTCAAGTCCTGCAGAGATAAATTGGCTTAAAATTAAAAAAAAAAAAAGTAATTTCTCTTGTTTGGTAAATATCCTAAATATTTTTTTTGTCAGAGTAATTTGGATCATTTTTTATAATAAGTTTTATACCAGTCAATAAAGTTTTTAATTCCAGTTTCAACATTCACTTTTGGAATATATTTTAATTCATTCTTAATTTTTGTTATGTTCGAATAAACATCTTTAACATCTCCTTTTTGCAACGGAAGACTGAGAATTTTTGCTTTTTTTTGTAAATAATTTTCTATTATATTCAAATATCTGGTTAGTTTAACTCTTTTATTACTGGCAATATTATATATTTGGTAAGGAAATTTAGAAAAAGATGGATTTGGTTTTTCTGCTTTCCATTTCTTATTATTTGTAGGAATTTTTTTTCCTATTTTAATTAATCCATCAATAACATCATCTATATAAGTAAAGTCTCTAGTGTGATTGCCATAATTAAAAAGTTTTATCTTTTTATTTTCTAAAATATTTTTTGTAAAAAGAAATAATGCCTGATCTGGTCTACCCCAGGGCCCATAGACTGTAAAAAATCTAACTCCACTTGTGGGTAATTTATAAAGGGCGCTATAAGAATGAGCCATACTTTCATTAGATAGCTTTGTTGCTGCATACAACTGAATAGGATGTGTACAATTATCAGATTCTGAGAATGGAAAATTTTTATTAGCTCCATAAACACTACTGGAACTAGCGTAAACCAAATGCTTTATCTTGTAAGTTTTAGATAATTCTAAAATATTAAAAAAGCCTATTATGTTAGAGTTTATGTATGCTCTTGGAGCTTCTATTGAATATCTAACACCAGCCTGTGCAGCTAAATGATAAACCGTAGTTATTTTTTTTTTAATAAATATTTTATTTAAATCGCTATATTTAGTTAAATCTAATTTTATAAACTCAAAGTTTTTGAATTTTTTTAAAATTTTTAGTCTACTTTTTTTTAAGCTGATATCGTAATAATTATTTAAATTATCAATACCTATTATATTGAACTTTTTTTTTAGTAAACTAAGGGCTAAACTAAAACCAATAAAACCCGCAACACCTGTTACCAAAT
>CENJ01010952.1_pt1 | contig 27510 bp, 27 predicted proteins | sample 356161 | NCBI WGS metagenome assembly CENJ01 (sample SAMEA2619531, study PRJEB7988) | marine metagenome | biome: marine biome (ENVO:00000447); feature: surface water layer (ENVO:00002042); material: "saline water (ENVO:00002010), including plankton (ENVO:xxxxxxxx)" | depth 5 m | reverse complement strand
GGAAATTTATCGCCTGAAGGCAGAGAGCAATTGGCTAAAAACTTAAGGTTGAATAGTGAAATTCCATCTATTCTCAATGCTTTGTCTGCTAATTACATACCGCCTGTGCCTGGTGGTGATCTAGTACGGTCTTCTGACATCGTGCCAACCGGCCGCAACATTCATGCTTTTGATCCATTTCGGATGCCAACGGCATTTGCGTGTAAACAAGGTTCTGAGCAAGCGCAAATGCTACTGGATAAATATGATAGCGTTCCTAAAAGCTTGGCATTAGTTCTATGGGGCTCCGATAATATTAAATCTGATGGGACCCAAATCGCTCAGGCATTAGCTCTTATTGGTGCAAAGCCACGGTTTGACAGTTTTGGAAGGCTATGCGGAGCTGATCTAATTGAGTTGTCGCAATTGGGAAGGCCACGAATTGATGTAGTTATGACCTTGTCGGGAATTTTTCGCGATTTACTCCCTTTGCAAACGCGCATGCTGGCCGAAGCATCCTTTAAAGCCGCATCCGCTGACGAAGATCCAACTATGAATTATGTCAGGGCAAATGCACTGGATTACATGAAGAATACTGGTGCAGATTTGGAGACAGCCTCCTTAAGAATTTTTTCAAATGCGGAGGGTGCTTACGGGTCTAATGTAAACCAGTTAGTGGATAGCTCATCTTTTGGTGACGAGGATGAGCTTGCAGACGCGTACGAAGCTAGGAAAAGTTTTGCTTATGGGATGTCGGGAAAACCTCAGAAAAATCAGAAACTACTTCAAGCAGCACTATCAAAAGTAGAAATGGCGTACCAAAATCTTGAAAGTGTCGAATTAGGTGTTACCAGCGTCGATCATTATTTTGATACTCTGGGAGGAATTTCTAGAGCAGTTAAAAGGGCTCGTGGGGGCGAAGAAATTGAGGTGTTTATTTCAGACCATACAAAAGGTTCTGGCAAAATTCGTACTTTATCAGATCAGGTTTCGCTTGAAACAAGGTCTCGCTCCCTTAACCCAAAATTTTATGAAGCTTTACTCGATCATGGTGCGGAGGGGGTACGCCAACTTGAGGCGCACGTAACAAATACGCTTGGTTGGTCGGCCACAACTGGTAAAGTGGAGCCTTGGGTTTACCAAAGAATAAGTGAAACTTTTGTTCTTGATGAGGAGATGCGTAATCGTCTTGCGGACTTAAACCCTACTGCCAGTTCCAGAATGGCCAATAGGCTTCTTGAAGCAAATGAACGCTCCTATTGGAGCCCAGACGAAGAAACAATTGAGGCATTACAAAATGCAGCTGACTCCCTCGAAGATAGGATGGAAGGAATTGCTGCAGAATGATTGAAATGAAATGTAATATGAAAGGCACTGATAATGAGCCCACTAGATAAAGCAGCCCCACAATTACGTGGTAAGGATGGAGAGGGATCTGTGCAAGTACATCAAGACGCCGGTGTAAGTATAGATGGTGTAAAAGTTTTTTCAGTCTATGGGAAAGGCGGTATAGGAAAGTCTACAACCAGTTCTAATCTATCGGCAGCTTTTTCAAAGCTAGGTAGAAGGGTTTTACAAATTGGGTGTGACCCGAAACATGATAGTACCTTTACACTCACGGGTTCTTTAGTACCCACGGTTATTGATATTCTTAAAGAGGTTGATTTCCACCCTGAGGAATTACGGCCAGAGGATTTTGTTTTTGAAGGTTTTAACGGCGTAAAATGTGTAGAGGCCGGGGGACCCCCTGCTGGCACGGGTTGTGGTGGCTACGTAGTTGGTCAAACTGTAAAACTCCTTAAGCAGCATCATTTATTGGATGATACAGATGTAGTAATTTTTGACGTCTTAGGCGATGTGGTCTGTGGCGGATTTGCCGCTCCATTACAACATGCAGACAGGGCTCTAATAGTTACTGCCAATGACTTTGACAGCATATACGCAATGAACCGCATTATTGCAGCGGTGCAGGCCAAATCTGCAAATTATAAGGTCCGTCTTGCCGGATGTGTGGCAAATAGATCGAGAGAAACTAATGAGATTGATCGCTACTGTGAAACCGTGGGGTTTAGCCGTATTGCGCATATGCCAGATGCGGATGTGATAAGGCGCTCTCGTCTAAAAAAGAAAACTCTTTTCGAAATGGATGCTGATGACGAGGTGATCGCGGTACAAGCCGAGTATATAAAATTAGCAGAAACTTTATGGAATGGAACGGAACCGCTTGCGCCTGCGCCAATGGAAGACAGGGATATTTTTGAGTTACTAGGATTCGATTAATGAACTATGATCAGACACTCTCACGTGTTGAAACGTATTTTGACAAAACTGCCCTGAAGACTTGGGAGCGCTTAACTTCGAAGGCGCCAGTTTCTAGAATACGTCAATCCGTTCGCCGTGGACGTGACCAAATGCGCATGAAACTCATCTCGCAACTCCCAAAAAATTTATCTGGAGCGAGAGTTTTGGATGCGGGATGTGGTACCGGTCAGCTGAGCGAGGAGCTTGCTTTGCGCGGATGCCAAGTGGTTGCAGCTGATATAAGTCCTTCTCTTATTCAAGTAGCACGCTCAAGAATTCCAACTCACCTACAAAAAAATATAGAATTTGTTACAGGAGATATGGTTAGCCCTGAGCTTGGTAACTTTGATTATGTTATCGCAATGGATAGTTTGATTTACTATAATAGAACAGATTTAGGGTCTTTATTAATTGAGCTGTCGTCAAGGACATCACGGTCAATTTATTTTACAATAGCTCCAAAAACTATGCTCTTAATGCTAATGTGGTACATTGGCAAACTAGCTCCAAGTGGCGATCGATCACCGGTTATGGTTCCTCATTCTTTAAGGTCAATCTGTAAAGAATTAGGTGCCAAATTGGAATTGACCGATCTTGGAATAGTTAATTCTGGTTTTTATATATCACATGCAATTGGGTGTAGAAAATGAAGCATCGTACACCTCAATTTTTACCAAATTTAACACAGAGAATGCTTCCGTTCTCGGACGCAGCTAGTTCAGATTTCCCCCTTGGTCAATTGTTGAGGTTATCCCTATTCCAAATATCCGTTGGTATGGCTAGTGTAATGCTCTTAGGTACACTAAATCGTGTAATGATAGTTGAGCTGAGTGTGCCGGCTCTTATCGTTGCCAGTATGATTGCGCTGCCCGTTCTAATAGCACCTTTTAGGGCTCTATTAGGCTTTAGATCAGATAATTATCGATCTGCAATTGGATGGAAGCGAGTGCCCTATCTTTGGTTTGGTTCACTATGGCAGATGGGTGGATTGGCTATAATGCCATTTTCTCTTATGGTCTTATCAGGCGATCAAACTTTGGGCCCGAGTTGGGCGGGTGAAGTTTTAGCTGCTCTGGCTTTTATTATGACTGGAGTAGGTTTGCACATGACCCAAACTGCAGGATTGGCTCTGGCCAGTGACCGAGCTAGTGACGAAAATCGTCCAAGGGTAGTAGCATTACTGTATGTAATGTTTCTTGTCGGAATGGGAGTTTCTGCTTTAATAATTGGGTGGTTGCTTCGGGATTTCTCAAGTTTACTATTGATTAGGGTTGTGCAAGGTACTGCAATAGTTGGCTTGCTCTTAAATTTAATAGCTCTTTGGAAGCAGGAAAGCATTAATCCAATGAGCAAAGAAGACCGATCATTGCCAAAACCAGCTTTCCGTGACGCTTGGTCAGATCTTATAAACAGTGGACAAACCGCTCGACTAATCTGTGTTGTGTTTTTAGGAACAATTGCCTTTAACATGCAGGATGTTTTGCTGGAGCCATTCGGTGGAGAAGTTTTAGGTCTCAGCGTGGGTAAAACAACCTGGCTGTCCGCTTCTTGGGCATTGGGAGCCCTGCTTGGTTTGGCCTATGCTGCCCGCCGGTTGGATCATAACGGTGAGCCAACTAAACTGATGCGAGGAGGCTTGATTGTTGGTTTAGTTGCCTTTCCGGCGGTAATATTCTCCGCGCCATTAGGGTCTGCATTATTATTTTTCATTGGAGCATTATTAATAGGATTTGGAGCTGGGTTGTTTTCCGTTGCTACTTTAATTTTAGCAATGACGATTCCGATCTCCGGGATAGCGGGTCGTGGTTTGGCAATCGGTGCTTGGGGCGCAGCTCAAGCCACGGCAGCAGGTATATCAATTGCATTAGGAGGTTTTTTAAGAGACTTTATTAATTACCACGCAATGCGTGGTTCATGGGGAGAGGCGCTCGCCACGCCTGCGACGGGATATTCATTTGTTTATCATAGCGAGATTGTTTTGCTCATTGTCACATTATTGGTTCTTTATCCACTAATTAGGCAAGGGCAACATATTGCCTCAAAAACTGATCAGGGGTCTGCTGGTATTCGGCTTGCAGATTTCCCAATGTGATCAGAGTGACCCTAGAAAGGAAAATAAAATGACACCTACATATTTTGCAAATTTTGATCTGGCGAGTGCCGCTATATGGCTTTTCTGGATTTTTTTCGCACTGCTTATAATTTACATACAGCGCGAAAATATGCGTGAAGGTTATCCGGCGGTAAATGATGATGGAACTGATGCACCCAATCAAGGCATGTATCCTATGCCAGATCCTAAAACATTTAAATTACCTCACGGTCGTGGCGAGGTAAGCGTGCCAAATGCAAACGGTGAAAACCGTGAGGTTGCCCTCGAGCAAACTAGTAAGGCGAATGGTTATCCTTTTGAGCCGACTGGGGATCCAATGAAAGATGGTGTCGGTCCAGCTTCATGGGCGGCAAGACGGGATGTGCCAGAGTTAGGTGCCCACGGACACCCAAAAATCATACCAATTTCTGCTAGTGGGCAGTTTTCTATTTCAGGTGGCCGTGATCCAAGAGATTTGCCGGTCGAGGCTGGAGATGGAACAATTGTTGGAAAAATTGCTGATATGTGGGTGGATGAACCTGAACAGTTGGTGAGATATCTTGAAATAGAATTATCCCCAAAATATGGAGACGGTACTCGTTTGGTGCCAATGACATTGGCCAGAGTTCGTTCTAACCGTGTTATAGTAAAGTCTATTTTTGGATCGCATTTTGGAGATGTTCCAAAACATAAGTCACCTAATCAAGTAACTTTGTTAGAGGAAGAGAAAATTTCGGCTTATTACGCTGGAGGTACTCTCTATGCATCCTCTAAGCGATTTGAGCCGCAAATATAAGGAAATTAATGGGAGGCCAAAATGTCAGAAGATGATTTTGCAATAGAACCGATAGAGGGATTGCCAGAACTTTTACCAAAAGGAGAAGTGATACTTTGGCAGGGCAGACCGAATTGGTTGCAACTTACAATAGAGTCGTTGAATCTGTGGTGGATCATTGGGTATTTTGGCCTCTTAGCAACTTGGAGATTCCTTACGGTCATTGATTATATGCCACTAGGGACTGCGATTTCTGTAATTATACCATTTTTATTTATAGCGGCTTTAGCAGGGCTCTTGCTTTGTATTGTCGGCTATGTTCAGGCAAAAGCAACTTTGTACACAATAACTAACAAAAGAGTAGTAATGAGAATTGGAGCAGCTTTAACGATTACATTAAACTTACCTTTTACAAAAATTGATAATGCTGCAGTGGCAAAAAAGCGCGGGGATTTTGGCAATATAGCGTTTGAGACCTCGGGAAGCACAAAGTTTTCTTATTTTGTCCTATGGCCTCATGCTCGATCCTGGCATTTTGGAAAGCCGCAACCTACCCTCAGATGTATCTCCGAGATTGAAAAGGTGTCCTCAATTCTAGGGGAAGCTGCAAAATCAAGAATAATTGAGAAGGAAAACCATTCCCAACCCAATGCTCCTGGGGTGGGTGTGGTTGCGAACTAGATACAGAAATGAGTAATATCGCTATGCAAAACCAACTGTCAGAAAAAATTCCTAAAGCAATGCTTAGAGTGATGTTTGCTTTGGTAGTTTTCATTCTCATTGCGGTTAGTTTTGCAAGAGTTAGTGGTTTGTCGCTTATTGGGACACCACCCCAGTCAGAAGTCCAAGCGAAAGCCTCTTTATATTTTTTTAGTGAGGAAAATGGTTCAGTTAGGGTTCTGAGCTCTGACGGGGTTCTGCTCGCAAATTTGAGTGGTGAGGGGGGTGGATTTGTATCTGGCGTAGCCCGAGCTGTTGACCAAGAGCGTAGAAAACAAGGCGTTCAGTTAAATACGCCTGTAGAAGTAATCTGGAGAGAAAATGGACGAATATCTGTCTATGATCCATCGACCGCATGGCAAGCGGATTTGATGGGATTTGGCGCTGATAATTCACGCGCTTTTGCCATGCTTTTAGCCAAAGCAAAGAAAGGGGAATAAAGTGGGAATATTTACTAGAGAACGAGAAAAAGTACCTTGTACGGTGGAAATCAGTCATAAATTTGAGAGCCTCCATGCGCATGTACGTTTTAACAATGGAGCCGTAGTTCACCCAGGCGATGAAGTGCTTGTTGAAGGTCCGGAAATAATGGCACCTTTCGGTGAAGTTGTTCAAGAGGATCGGGATGCGATAATTTTAAGGGCAAGCATTATTGAACGCTTGTGGACGAGAGCTACTGGTGACCTTGAAGTAATGGAACTATGCGAATTTTCTTTTTCTGAGGAGGCGACGCTATGAATAAACACAGTGCAGACGCTACCACCGCAGAGGAAGCTTTAGCCATTCAAGAGACTTTAGATAGTGGCATGGCCACTGAAGTTGCAATGAAAAATACGTTGCTGACTCCACGGTTTTATACCACAGATTTTGACGAACTTGATGCAATTGACGTAAGCCACATTAGATCTGAGTGGGACCCATTAATAGAAAGAATGCTCAGCGATCCAAACAAGGGCCACTTCAAGAAAAATGATGACTGGGACCAGGTAGACTGGGATAATATGGAGCCGCAGTTAAAAAAAGAATTCATAGATTTTCTAATCAGTTCTTGCACGGCCGAATTTTCTGGTTGTGTTCTATACAAGGAAATGAAACGACGCGGATCTAATAAAGAAATCACGCAATTATTCCAACTCATGGCTAGGGATGAAGCTCGGCATGCTGGCTTCATTAATGATGCTCTAAGAGAGGCTGGAGTAGCAGTTAATCTTGGGTTTTTAACTCAGAAAAAGAAATATACTTATTTTAGACCGAAATTCATTTATTATGCGACCTATTTGTCTGAAAAGATTGGTTATGCTCGCTATATTACAATATTTCGGCATCTTCAGGAAAACCCTCAGCATCGGTTTCATCCAATCTTTAAGTGGTTCGAAGAGTGGTGTAATGATGAATTTGCTCATGGAGAAGCATTTGCTCTTTTAATGAAGGCTGATCCAAAGCTTACTAAAGGCATAAATGTTTGGTGGATAAAGTTTTTCCTTACCGCGGTTTATGCGACAATGTATATTCGAGATCATCAGAGGCCAGCATTCCATGCGGCATTGGGAGTGGATCCTGACTGGTATGCTCATGAAGTTTTTACGAAAACTTCCAAGCTCACAAAACAGATTTTTCCTATAACGTTGGATATTGATCATCCACGTTGGAAAAGGGGTCTTGCAAGTATTCAAAAGGCGAATGAAGATCTTGCAGATGCCAAGGCCAAGGGTAAGAAGTTTGCTCAATTAACTTCCAGTATACGAGCTGGTATGTCCTTCATAATGTTATTTACTGTACCGAGTAAAAAGCACTCTGTTCCTTCTGTTACAAGTTTGGAGCCAGCATACTAATGTCCAATCCTATTGTTATAGCATGCCTGGTAGCAGTATTTAGTTGGTGGTTTTTTACCGGCGTTATACTGCTCCTTGTCCGCTATTCAGACAGTGCAAGTTATCGGGTCAGACAGCTTTACGCACTTTTTTCAGTGCCCTTTATTTTAGTCGGTTTTTTATTAGTATATTTTTCAGCACAATTCTCGTCGGTGTCAGCAGTCTACTTATCATATCTTGGCGCTATGCTTGTATGGGGTTGGATTGAATATGTTTTCTTAATTGGCATAATTACTGGGCCAAACATATCAAATTGTCCTCAAAATGTATCCAATGGAGAAAGATTTATCAGAGCTTGGGGCACATTGGCCTATCATGAAATAGCACTGCTTTCTGCTTTTGGTATTATAGTTTATTTGGGTTGGTCTGGTGAAAATTTATTTGGTGTTTGGACTTTCGTAATTCTATATTCCGCTCGAATATGTGCTAAGTTAAATTTGTTTTTTGGTGTGCCTAGGGTAAATGTCGAATTCGTACCGGCAACCCTTGCTCACTTAACAAGTCATTTTAAAATATCAGCTTTAAACTGGTTTTTCCCATTTTCAGTTACAATTCTAACCTTTGCATTTGCTTGTTGGATTGAACGCTTATTATCAGTTGATCTGCTCAATCAAGTCATAGGCTTTACCTTGCTGTCATCTCTAACAGCGATGGCACTTTTGGAACATTGGGTAATGGTTTTACCCATTCCAGATGCCAAACTTTGGCGTTGGATGCTACCTCGAGAAAAACAAAAAGAAGAACACTTTCGTCGAAAGGATTACCATGGATTATGATGCAATTTTTGCCGCCCAACTCGATAAGTTAAAAGAGGAAGGGAATTACAGAATTTTCGCAGAACTTGAGCGTCAGTCTGGAGCATTTCCGAGGGCAAAGAGTTATGATGATAATGCGCCAAACGAAGTGACTGTCTGGTGCTCAAACGATTATCTTGGAATGGGACAAAACCCCATTGTGCAGAATGCGATGAAGGATGTAATTGACTCTTGTGGTTGCGGTGCCGGTGGTACCAGAAATATTTCTGGTACTAACCACCATCACTTACTTCTCGAAAAGGAGTTGGCGGATCTCCATCAGAAAGAGGCGGCGCTTTTATTTACTTCCGGTTATGTGTCCAACTGGGCAGCATTGAGTACTTTGGGGGCTCGCTTACCACATGCTGTTATTCTGTCTGATGCAGCGAACCATGCGAGTATGATCGAAGGTATACGGCATTCAAGAGCTGAAAAAGTAATTTGGAGGCATAATGATCCAGATGACTTAGACCGGAAGCTTTCTGCCATTGATCGAGATCGGCCCAAGATTGTTGCATTTGAATCTGTTTATTCAATGGATGGAGACATTTGCCCAATGGAGGAGATTGTAGAGGTTGCAGAAAAGCATGGTGCAATGACTTACCTCGATGAAGTACATGCAGTTGGACTCTACGGGCCCAGGGGCGGAGGAGTATCTGAACAACTAGGACTGTCTGATAGGATAACGCTAATTGAGGGCACCTTGGGAAAAGCTTTTGGTGTTTTGGGTGGTTATATTACCGGGTCTGAGCATTTATGTGATTTTATTCGTTCATTTGCGAGCGGGTTTATTTTTACTACAGCTCTTCCTCCAGCCGTAGCAGCTGGGGCACGAGCTTCTGTAGCTCACTTAAAAATTTCTGGAGAGGAAAGGTCGCGTCAGCGAGAGCGGGTTGCAAAATTAAGAGCAGGCTTAGATAGAGCGGGCATTCCACATATGGAAAACTCATCGCATATAATTCCTGTGATGATCAAGGATCCTATAAAATGCCGTCAGATATCTGACATACTGATGCATGAATACGGTATTTATGTGCAGCCCATAAACTATCCAACTGTCCCAAAAGGAACCGAAAGATTAAGGTTTACGCCCTCACCCCTTCATTCCGATATCGATATAGACAATCTGTTGTACGCGTTAAGTACACTTTGGAAACAATGTGCTGTATCAAGAGCCGTTGCTTGATAATTGTACCGTTGACTTTAAGCAATGAATGCTAATTTTCTGCTATGGAATGGTGGAGAGTTAATTGAAGAAAATTTTGAATATTTTCACTGTATTATTATTGTTCGCATTTAGCCCAGTCGCTGCTGGTGATATCGCAAAAGGCGAAAAAAAATTCAAAAAGTGTAAATCTTGCCACATGATAGTTGATGATAGTGGAAGGACGATTGTCAAGGGTGGTAGGAATGGTCCCAATCTCTACGATATTTCAGGAAGAGTGGCAGCTAGCATAGATGGCTTCAAATATGGAAAGAGCTTGGCAACTTTAGGAAAATCAGGTTTCGTTTGGTCAGAGTCCGAGTTCATTGCTTATGTAGCAGACCCTAAAAAGTATCTAGTTGACAAACTGGATGATAAAAAAGCTAGATCCAAAATGTCATATAAATTAAAGAATGACGCTGATACACTTAACATTTGGGCTTATTTGGAGTCCGTGTCTAAATAATTTCACAAGTTTTTAATTTGAAAAATTTTACTTAGTTTTGCTCCTAAGTATGGATGAAACTACGCTGGGATCCTCTTCATGCATTAGATGTCCCAGATCTTTGTATTCTGTAAGTATCGAGTTGCGCATTACTTTTTTCCAACTCTCAGAAATGTGTGACGGAACAGTTTTATCTTTCGCGCCAACTAAGAAATGAATAGGCGCAGTGTCCTGAGGTAGCTGATCGAGAAAATTACCAAGATCCCAATCCGCCATAAGTTGTAGAGTGCCATCTACATGCTCGGGATTACTAAAGAGGTATTGATAACAACGTATTTGCTCTTCTGGAATTATGGAGCCTGTACTATAAAGTAACTTTCTAACTAATTCTTCTTTATTCGCAAGCAGGTTTAATAATCTTGCCGAAATAGTCGTAGAGGCAGCAATTTTTGCAAAATAAGGAAACGCTATGCCGGCCAGCCCTGAAAATTGCCCAAATGCAGCATTAATCGCTATAGTATTTGTCTTGGTTCCCATTTTTTTAGCTAGTTCATACGCAATCGCTGCGCCGGCGGAATGCCCTAATATTAAATCGGGATAGAAATCTATTTCTTTGAGTAGAGAATTCATCTGGTCAACAATAATGTTCAGTTGTTTTTTTTGTCTTTTGAGTGCCTTGGTGAAGCCGTGTCCTGGCAAATCCAAGGATAATATTTCGAACTCTAGTTTAAGAGTTTCAGTCAATGGAAACCAGCTATGTGAAGAAGCTCCGGTGCCGTGAATAAGCAATAGTCGTGTGCTGCCAGCTCCAAATTTCTGAATGTGCCAAGCATAATTATCTACGCCAATGAATTTGGACTTTTCTCTGTTTGGCCACCAGTTTGGTATAAGTTCTATCACGCTTTTTCCAAAGACATTTTGAGCGATTCTGAAAGATCTCTCGCATTGGCTCTTGGTAGATTTATATAGTGTGCATTCATCAAATTTGCCAAATCAGAAAGGTTTGGATTTGATTTTCGACCTACATCAATAAAAACTGCTGAAATTTTATTTTCACTTCCTACTTTGGCTATTTTTTGAGCATCATCCATCGCTGGATTGCGTCCTGGGTTTCCTGCCAGATCTATGTTTGCTTTCCCGTCAGTTAGTACAGCCATTACAGGCGTTTTGCCACTTTGGCGCGAGCGCTCCGCTAATTTTAAAGCCTTTTCCAAACCTGATGCCAAGGGAGTGCCGCCCCCAGCAGCGAAAGAAGACAAGTTCTTTTTTGCCTGAACTAAGGAACGTGTTGGTTCTAGTAGAATCTGTGCAAATTGGCCTCTAAACCCAATTAAAGCAACGAAGTCTCTTTTTGAATATGCATTAGCAAGCATGAGCTCTACGGCACCTTTGGCTTCTGCCAATCGAGCCACAGCTGCTGACCCAGATGCATCTACTACAAAAATAATTACGCGTTCTGAGCGATTGTGAAATTGGTGGATTTGTAAATCCCCTGGAAGTATAATCAATCCTTTTCGGCTTGGCTGCTGCATTTTTCGCATTTTTTGCCAGGGAGCTGCATTTCGTAATGTGGATAAGATTTCTATTCTTTCTTGGCCGTTTGGCCTGCCATTGGTAGATGGTTTCGGACGTCCGCGAACTTTAGCTTTTATTTTAGAGCCAAACCCGTTTTTACTACTATTTAGTATTCTTTTATTTTGAATTTTTAAGTCTTTAATCAAATCGCTGGGTAGTTTTGCTTTTATCGCTTCAATAATCATATCTTGCAAAAGTTGCGTTTGATCAGCATGAGTTAACTCATCACCTTCATCCTTCTCAGATGTTTCCATTTCCTCAGTCGTATCATCGGTTTGGTCTGGCTCATCGCTTTGCATTATTATAGCTCTGTGAGCTAAGACCATAACACTAGCGATTTCTAAGTCGTTATTGGAGACGAAGTCACGGCCGTCAAGGAATGACAAAAATTGCGCGGCCTTTTGAGCCATGATAACGGGTCGAATGCTATATATACCTAGCTTTATTGCAGAAAGTACAAGCGCTTTGCGTTGGTTATCGGTTATTGCCGCCAGACGAATATTTCTATCTAATGTAAAAGGTTCTGACGGCTCAAAGTCACAATGCCTTACGTTAATCAAATCAACTTGGAAAGCCAGCCGATCTGAAATCTTATGTAAAACATTAGGATCCTCCTGTCGAGAATCATCAAAAATTAAGATGGGACCAATTTGTTTTTCATCCATCTGCTTGCACATTACGGCTTGATTTTCTAAGGGTAATTTTTCACCCATGACTTGAATAAACCAACCCGGTTTTTCTAATAGACCAGACTGCGTCACAAGTTTACCGGCGGACATCGTGGAAATGGCATCTATCCCACCTGTAAGATCTTTCAGCGTATAAAAAGGTTGGAGGATTGTTGCAGGTATTTTTTCAGATCTGAAGAGGCCCCTAAGATGAGACATATGTGCCTCACTGGCATTCTTAAAAACTATTCCTCCGAAGGCTTGCGGAGCTGATGAGCATAAATTTAGTGCTATTTCCGTGAGTTTAGAAATGTCCATATAATCTTCTGGCATTTTTATCCTATTATTTTTTCAACTGATCTTTCTACCCTTGTTCCTGATCCAGCGTCATCAAGTGGATCTCGTCGTAATCTATGACTTAAAGCCATAGGGGCAATTTTTTTTAATTGCGCAATATCCACACTGTTTTTACCGGTTAGTGCCGCTAATGCTCTTGCGGTTCTAACCAGGGTAAGTTCTCCTCTTAGACCGTCACTGCCCAAATCGATGCAGATCCTTGCACAACATTCAAGAATATTAGTGTCAACAGAAACGGAATATAGATTTTTTTTTGCTCTCTGAATTTTAGTCCTTAATTTTTTGTTCTCTTTGTCCCAAGATCTTGCGTATTCATCAGAATTGTTATCGTAATCATCTCTTCTTTTTATAACTTCAATACGCTCATCAACGGTATCTGGTGTTAACACCTCAACAGATAATCCAAATCGATCAAGAAGCTGAGGTCTGAGTTCTCCTTCCTCTGGATTTCCTGATCCGATTAAAATAAACTGCGAAGCGTGTCGGACAGATAAACCTTCTCGTTCTACAACATTTTCACCCGATTGAGCGACGTCTAAGAGTAAATCTACAAGATGGTCTTCTAACAGGTTTACTTCATCAATATAGAGATATCCTCGATTTGCTTTCGCTAGTAGACCTGTTTGAAACCTCTTTTTACCCTCGATTAAAGCGTATTCTATATCCAAAGCACCGGTTATGCGGTCGGAGCTAATACCTAGTGGCAAGTCGACTACAGGAGTATTTATCCTATGAGTTTTTTTTGACGCTGTATCTACCCAATCTGGGACGTCTATGTGGTGCTCTGAGTTCACTGGGCAGCCAGTTACTACTTTAATAGGTGGTAAAAGATCAGCAAAAGCTCTTATGGCCGTCGACTTTCCGGTTCCTCTATCTCCAAACACTAGAACACCGCCAATTTTTGGATCAATGGCGGTTAGAACTAACGCTAGCTTCATATTATCTTGGCCAACTATTGCCGAAAATGGAAAGGGAGTATTCATCTTTATATTTCCTGATTATTTAATTCGCCAAGAGCCGGCCAATATCCTTCAACTTTTTTAACTCGAAATCGAGCGTATAATTCCTCTTTGAACCAATTTCCACTTCTGACTTTGTCAATTGCTTCACGATGAGGTCCACTTAAATGAGCAAATTTTTTCATCGAGTTCAAATTAGGCCAGATCGAAAACGTTAATTGTTGGCGCAATGGAACCTCACCCAATCCAACTTTAAACATTACATCAGTGTTATTTCCTATTCTTTGACTAATCGAAGGGGACTGCTGCCAAAAATTTATAAGTTTTGTCCAACGAACGGTAGCCCTAGTTAAGATCGCAATTGGACCTTTTATTTCCGTAGAAGTCACAGAAAATGGTTCGTTATCAGACCATTTGCCACGAGAGGAGACAGCCTCCATATAGATTGTTGCATGCTCAACTGATTGTGATTTATACCGCAAAAATATTTTAGAATTATTTATAAATTCCAATGCTTCCTCTGAGGTATCCCACACGCACAATATAGCGTAGACCCCTAAATTAGGAATTGGCGTGAATCCTTGGTCTGTACCGGAACCTAATAGCTTCCAGAAACGTAAATTATTCAACTTTTTGAGTTTTTGCCTAGCGAGTCCCATCATGGCAAAGGCCCAAAGCTGGCGCATTACCCCGTCGAAACGATAAAGGCTTATAGTTACCGTCTGTATAATATGCCTCCGATTATCAAAACATAGCAGGGATTGCCCGTAGTGAACCACAAAAGACATCTATTGTAAAATAAAATGGACAGATGTATTGTCAATTTAATATGACACGTTTAGAGCCAAATTTTAAAATACCTGTGACGTCACCCGCGAAACCTTCCGCTGTAGTAATAGGAGCTGGATTAGGAGGTTTGTCGGCTGCGATGCGACTAGGTTCAAAGGGGTACTCTGTCACAATAGTTGATCGATTGGACCGAGTGGGTGGCAGAGGTTCATCGGTTTCAAGAAATGGTTTTAGATTTGACCTAGGGCCAACAATACTGACAGTTCCTCAAGTTTTTGAAAAGCTTTGGCAAGACTGCGGAAGGGACTTTGCAGCAGATGTTGAGTTAGTGCCCTTGGATCCTTTTTACGAAATACGATGGCAAGATGGAACTTGTTTTCAAGTTCGAAGTAGTGAAAAAGATATGCTTGCAGAAGTTGCTAAAAACTTTCCGAAAGATTTAAAGGGTTACAGAAAATTTCTTAAAGATTGTGAAAAACGGTATGTTTTTGGTTTCGAGGGCTTAGGTAGAAAGCCTATGAACAAGCTTTGGGATTTATTAAAAGAACTCCCTGGATTTATAAAATTGAGAGCTGATCGATCTGTATATGCGCATGTGTCCACTAGAGTAAAAGATCCTAAATTCAGGATGGCTTTGTCCTTTCATCCGCTTTTTATTGGCGGAGACCCAAGGAATGTAACTTCAATGTATATTTTGGTAAGTCATCTGGAAAAGGCTTTTGGTGTTCATTACGTCAAGGGTGGAGTTCAAGCTTTGGCTGATGCAATGGCTAGTGTGGTCAAGGAGCAGGGTGGTCAGGTCCTATTAAATTCAAATGTTGAGACTATAACTCAAAATAATCAGAGAGCTACTGGCGTAATATTAGAAAATGGGTTGCACCTGAATGCTGAAATTGTCGTTTCAAATGCAGATCCTAGCTGGACCTACAATAAACTTCTTCGGGGGCATAAAAAAAGGCGGTGGTCGGAAAAAAGGTTAAATAAGTCACGGTGGTCGATGGGACTTTTCGTTTGGTATTTCGGCACTCGAAATACTAGAGAAAAATGGCAGGATGTTGGGCATCATACAATTATGAATGGTCCTCGTTATCGTGGGTTGTTGAGTGATATTTTTGATAAGTGTTTTTTGGCGGAAGATATGTCAATTTATCTTCATCGTCCATCAGTCACGGACCCAAGCGTAGCACCGAAAGGTGATGACTGTTTTTATGCATTGTCACCTGTTCCAAATCTTAAAACGACATCTCCAATCGATTGGCTCCGAGAAATGGATAGTTATAAACATAAAATGCGAAGTGTTCTAGAAAAAACAATCCCTGGTTTTTCTGATCACATTGTTGCAGAGCATATATTAACTCCAAAAGACTTTGAGGACCGTTATCTAAGCCCCTTCGGCTCTGGATTTTCTCTTGAGCCTAGGATTTTTCAATCCGCATGGTTCAGACCTCACAATATTAGCGAAGAAATTGAAAACCTGTATCTTGTTGGGGCAGGAACCCATCCAGGCGCAGGTATTCCAAGCGTTGTAACATCATCAGAAGTTTTAGCGCAGCTTGTGGCTGATCCAGTCGTGGAAGGTAGTTAATATGTCAAATGGCCGAGAAGATGACTTAGACTATTGCGAACGGGCCATTAAAAATGGTTCGCTTAGCTTCCATGCAGCTTCAAAACTTTTGCCGCGTAATATTCGTAATTCTTGCTTAGCTCTTTATGCTTTTTGCAGACTGGCCGATGATGAAGTAGATTTAAAGGAGGATAAATCTGCCTCAGTTTATGACCTCGTTGAAAGGTTAGATAAGGTTTATTCTGGTAAGCCAAGAAATCTCCCAATGGACCGAGCTTTCACTAGAATGGTTGAGGAAACCCAGATGCCGAGAGCGCTGCCAGAAGCGCTTATAGAGGGCTTAGTCTGGGATGCAATGGAGCGGAGGTATAAAACTTTTGAGGAATTGGTCGCTTACTCAGCAAGGGTTGCTTCAGCAGTTGGAGTAATGATGTGTGTAATTATGCGTCAACGTGATTCCAACGTGCTTGCACGTGCATGCGACTTGGGAGTGGCGATGCAACTTACTAATATTGCTCGCGATGTAGGAGAGGATGCTCGGGAGGGACGATTATATATCCCATTGAATTGGATGAAAGAAGTTGGGGTCAATCCTAAACTATTTTTGGCGGCCCCTGCTCCAACGCCGGAAATACGTGGGCTGGCACATCGTTTGTTATCAAAAGCAGAAATTTTATACCAAAGATCGGAATCAGGGATAGTATGCTTACCAAGAACTGTACGGCCTGCTATGTTCTCTGCACGTCATATTTACGCTGCCATTGGCCAAGAAATTCGAAAAAATGGCTTCGATAGTATTAGTCAGCGTGCTAAAACAACGCATAGAAAGAAGTTAGGGCTGCTTCTATTATCCTGTGCACAATCAAGTGCTAGTTTATTACTACCAGGCCCTGCTACTCTTTATGCTCCCCCGTTGGAACAAACAAAATTTCTTGTTACTGCCGCAGAATTAAGGAAGCAGGAAGACTCTGATTGGAGTAATCGTTTTATTTCTGTATTAGAGCAGTTACGTCAAAGAGATCTTGAACAATATGGCACATAGCAACTACGATTTTCTGAACTTTAAAATGCTATGTTCTGGTTAGATTTTTGTATTTTTTTGTTCGCATGTATGGCTGCAGGCCTAACAGGTTCACTTTTCCCACCAGGACAATGGTATTCTGAATTAAATAAACCAATATGGACTCCACCAAACTGGGTTTTCCCTGTCGCTTGGCCAATTCTTTACCTATGCATGTCTTACAGTGGGGCAACTTTAGCAAGTATTGATGGTGCGGGGTCTGCGTTGGCATTATGGGCGCTGCAAATAGCTCTGAATACCTTATGGACTCCGGTATTTTTTGGATTAGAAAACATAAAAGTTGGCTTAATTGTTATATTTCTCTTATTGATTTCTGTCGCAATGTGTACATATGTTTTCTGGATGTATTCCTTTATATCTGGAATACTATTCTTACCGTATTTAGTTTGGGTAACCTTTGCAGCTGCATTAAATATGGCTGTATTTAGGCTAAATTAAACAATTATTTAAATGTCCAACGCTTCCGTCGAGGAACACGTACGGCGAGCATTGCTAAAATCATAGGATTGCGGAATCGATGAAGATCTAGAGCTTCAAAAACACCTATAGTTTTTTGTCCGTCAAGCGTTGTTTCAACTGCAGCCCGGCTATAAAATGGTGCATCTAACATATTTTTAATCTGCCTTGGTTCTGACGATTTATCACATCTAGTGCTGCGTTTAATAGACCAAAGGCTGCGTTTAAATTTTTTGGTTGGAGGAGTGTCTACAATCGAAGATCCCTTTCCATCTAAATCGAAATTAAACGCGTAGCTTTCCTTCTTCCCATTTTTGAGCTCAAGATCGTAGAAGCATTTTGTCCCGCCAGAAATAGGAAATCGACCCCATGTCCAGTAATTAAAATCTTGCTCAAGTGCTCGAGTACCAAAATTTGCATCAAAATAGCCGTGCCCTGACCATTTCCAGCCCGACATGTTTAGATCTACCTCAATTTCTGCAGTTGGGGCGAATGGCCTCCAAATATGGGTGCCGGAATAAGTTAAAGGTAACTCTACATTGGTGACAGACTTTGGCTTAACAATAATTGTACCTTTAACACGCGATACAAGAGGTATGCTACTGACTTCATTTATAGATATTACTAAACTTTTCTCCACCTCATCCCAAATCATAGAAGAAGGGCCAACTGTAAGGCTGTATTTAGATTGCTGTAAAGCAGAAACCCCTCGGTCCGTCATTGTAAATCGACCACCAGGGCCGTAAGTGGCAACATTTATACAGACGTTATTTTGTGGAGCTTTTCTTCCTGACCATTTATACCAAGGAGAAAAAACTGAGCCAATAAAAGCAATAATTGAAATAGCTTTTCCACTTACCGGGTCGATGCCGTCAATGTACCACCAGGCATATCCATTTGAGGGAACGTCGATATTGAAGTTTGGCCCTTTGTCATCTCCTCGACCGCCAGCTGGGCGCAAAGAGTTGCCATTGGAACTCCTGCTCCGGGATGTACTCCGCCCCCCACTAGAAAAAGGTTTTGCAGGGGCGTTACGCATTTGGGGCGCTTCAACGTCGCTAGTAGGCTGTGAGGGCTCCGACCGTAGAGTGACCCGTCCGATGCTGGAAAAAGTTCCTCGAAGTCGTGAGGTGTTGATAGGTTCGCCCTTTTTATCTTTGACTGAAAGTTCAGGCCAAACATTTCCAGCCGTTTGAAGGTTAATTCTTTGCATTTTTCATAATCCTCTGGAGTGTCTTTTCGCTTCGAAACAGGCGGAGCATTTAAAATTATTTCAAACCGTTCAGTGTTTGGGTATGGTGCATTTTTGCCTCGATCTTGAGCGCAAATATAAATGGATGGATCAATTGGCATTCTGCCTTTTTTTATGTCATAAAACTCTGAATTAGGCTCATCTGAAAAAAATACATTGTGATGAACTAGATCTGGGCCAGAAACTTTAGCATCGAAGCCCCAAACATATGCTGATAGACTTCGTGCTCCAGTAGCTTCTTTCGCTGCAGCTTTTTTCACGCTCGGCCCAAGTTCTCCCAATGCTAATGCTCGTGGATCCCCATTAAAAATAAATTTATTAGCCTCATATTTTTTCCCAAAAGTATCAGTAATGGAAACTACTCTATCGCCTTTTGTATTAAATTCTTTTATATTCGTCCCGTACTTAAAAGACGCGCCACGAGTTTTGGCTAGCTGTTCTATCACCCGTGCAAGTTTTCTCATTCCACCCTTAATTGACCAAACTCCTTGTGCCTCCGCTTGCCAAACAAGTGAAAGAAGGGCTGGGGATTCCAATGGTGAACCTCCAACATAGGTTGCATATCGCCCAAATAATTGTCTTAAGCGTTTATCTTGAAATCTATAATTAAGTAAACTACTTAGCGTGCGAAGTGGATGCATTTTTGACAAAATTTTTGGATTAGAGATAACTGCACGATTCATGTCTAATAGTGATGGTCTTGGGTTTTGCATCACAGGAAGGTCAAAACATGAGAATAAATCTCTCGTGTCACAAAAGTATTTTTCAAATTCTATGGCGGAGTTGGATCCGCTAAAATTCATTATAGCATCTCTTGATGTCTCGAAGTCGTCGTAGAGGTCCAAAGATGTTCCGTCAGGCCACCAGTGCCTAGCGATAATTTTTTGCCTTACCAAGTCAACATGTTCAAAAATATCTTCACCAACTGATTTAAATAATTTTTGAAAAATTGGCAAAAGGGTAAGAACTGTAGGCCCTATATCAATCTCACCTGTAGAGCCTGGAATTGTTCTAAGTTTGCCGCCGGCACTGTTGGCTCTTTCGATTACTTTTACATCATAGCCCAAGTGCGATAGGCGTAGTGATGATGCAAGGCCACCAATACCAGCCCCTACTATTATAACTTTGTCCTTATTCGCTACTGGTACCTGATGAAGGGTCATAATTGAATTGTTGACTCGAATAGATAATATGTCCAGTATAATTTACACATATGTAAATAATAATTGTCACAATCGGAGTATTGCTTTGCTGGAAAAGAGAATTGAGGCCGCCATTAGGCGTGTTGTTGGGGTTCGCGGCGCAAAATTCTCGGTGCCACAGACTCTTGATGAGGCAATTCAGTATTCTGTATTTCCTGGCGGTGCGAGAATTCGGCCAACAATACTGCTATCAGTCGCGGTGGCGTGTGGTGATGATATTCCCCCCTTAGCGGACGCTGCCGCAGCAGCACTGGAGATGATTCATTGCGCCAGTTTGGTTCATGACGATTTGCCATGTTTTGATAATGCAGAGACGAGGCGTGGGAAGCCGTCAGCGCATCATAAATTTGGACAGTCTACAGCTGTACTGGTAGGCGACAGTTTAATAGCCGATGCGTTTGGTGTTATCGCAAGGGCCTCAGAAAAGGATCCGGTACGAGCGACGAAGCTAATTTCGTTACTTTCTAAGTATACTGGATTTCCAAACGGTATTTGTGCTGGACAAGCCTGGGAAAACGAAAAAAATGTTGACTTGTCTGCTTATCATCAAACGAAAACAGGTGCATTGTTTATAGCTGCAACGCAGATGGGAGCGGCCAGTGCAGGTCATGATCCTGAGCCATGGTTTGAGTTAGGGGCTCGCATTGGAGAGGCATTTCAAGTTGCTGATGATTTGTTAGATGTTCTTTGTTCGGAAGACGAAACTGGTAAGCCTGCTGGCCAGGATTTAATAAATCAAAGACCAAACGCCGTTAGTGCATATGGTATTGATGGCGCAAAGCAGAAACTCAGAGATATACTGGGTGGGGCCATCTCATCTATTCCGTCATGTCCGGGTGAGGCAAAACTTGCAGAGATGGTAAAGTTACAATCAAACCGCCTTTTGCCGAAGGAACACATGAAGCCGGTTGCGTGAAACTATGGTAGTTGATAGTCCCGAAAGTAGTTTCATCAAAGGTCCTAAGTCACATTTTTGGATGAGGGCTAAAAATAATTTATTTAAAAATCAGAAATTTCACAAGATTATCGGAAGGATACCAATTCTTTCGGGCGTCGCAAAGCGTGAAGGTGAAGATATCTTTGCGCTGATGTCCGGCTTTGTTGCGACACAGGTTCTTTTTGTTTGGATTCAAACAGGAGCGCTGCAGAAAATAGATAGAAAACCATATAGCTCTGCTATGTTATCTTCATTTTGGGGTTTTGATCTAGAGCGTACCAAAATTTTATGTCGCGCGGGTGAGGCCATTGGGCTTGTTAAAGAAAACAAAGGTAGCTATCGCCTAACGCGCAAGGGGGCAGTAATTATCGGCTTGCCGGGTGTAGCGGATCTCATTGAACATCATAAGATTCTTTACAGAGATTTGCTGAACCCATTGGATTTTTTTAGAGGGGTTGAGGAAACGCACCTCTCAAAGTTTTGGCCCTATGTTTTCAGTGGCGGTATGGACCTAAGTCCTAGTGAGGTGGAGCAATACAGTAATTTAATGAGCGAATCTCAATACATGGTCGCAGCTGACACGCTTAATTCAGTTAACATACCACCAAAGTGTCGTTTCTTAGATGTGGGTGGTGGTAAAGGCACCTTTATAAGTGAGTTGAGTAAAATATATCCGACGGTAGATGTAGCAGTTTTTGATCTGCCAGGCTCGCATTCCAAAAATGCAAAGCACACTTGTATTACTGGGTCTTTCAAGGAAGATGAGCTGCCTGAAGGATATGATATAATATCTCTAGTGCGCATACTTTATGACCATCGTGATAATACAATTGAGAGCTTACTTGCTAAAGTCCATCGTGCGCTAGGTCCAGGTGGCCGCTTGATAGTTTCTGAGCCAATGCTTGGCCCTGATCGACCTTCAATATGGGGTGATGTGTATTTTGCTATTTATACACTGGCCATGCGCACAGGGAAAACACGATCTCCCAAACAAGTGTCTGACTTAATTAAAGCTGCAGGATTTGTGGATATTCAAATTCATAAATCCAGACGTCCTTTTATTACGACAGTAATAGAGGCTCGCAAAAGTTAAATCACAAAAAATGTCAAAAAAAATTGACACTCCCGATTGTCAGGTTAAACTGACACTTATTACGACTTTTTACTGTAGCGATAAAGCAAGTGTCAGGGATAAGGGATAAGGATGGAAACATCAGCAGTTTTATTGGAGGGTGCTAAGCAACTTTCAATCCAGTCCGTTGGTCTGAAAGATCCTACGGACGGCGATGTCGTTGTTCAGGTAAGTCACTCTGGAATTTCAACTGGTACTGAAAGCTTGTTATGGTCTGGCACCATGCCGCCTTTTCCTGGAATGGGATATCCTCTTGTGCCCGGTTATGAAGCAGTTGGTGAGGTTGTTCATGCAGAAAAAGGGGCAACAGTCACCCCCGGTGATCATGTATTTGTACCCGGATCGAATGGATTTAAAGAGGCCTTCGGTCTCTTTGGTGGATCAGCAAGGTTACTTGTAACTCATTGTGATAGAACAATTAAAATTGATTCAGGTTTGGGTGAGCAGGGTGCTCTTTTTGCTCTGGCAGCAACTGCTCGTCATGCGATTGCCGGAATGGAAGTTAGATTGCCAGATCTTATTATAGGTCACGGGGTCCTAGGGCGGATGTTAGCTCGTCTTACGCTTGCTGCTGGCGGGGAGCCTCCCACCGTCTGGGAAATAGATGAAGCACGTAGAGATGGAGCCACAGGTTATGAAGTTATCCATCCCGATAAAGATAAAAGCAATAATTATCGAGCTGTGTTCGATGCCTCTGGTCGCTCTGATATTTTAGATCAGTGGATTCAAAAATGCCAAAAAGGTGCTGAAATAGTGCTTGCAGGATTTTACAGCGAGAGAATCAACTTTGCCTTTCCTCCAGCCTTTATGAAGGAAATTAAGATAAGAATCGCAGCTGAGTGGTCTCAGTCGGACCTTATTGCAGTTCGCGCACTGGTGGAGAGTGGGGCGCTTTCTTTGGATGGATTGATCACACATAGGTCATCAGCTGAAAATGCAGACTTAGCCTATAGAACAGCATTTGAAACAGCCGATTGCAGTAAAATGATGCTAGATTGGAGCAATATGAAATGAAAGATGATGTGCCAAATCTAAAGGATTATTCGCAAAGACTCAGGGATGAGGCGAATATGGACCTTGCGGATATACAATCTGAGGGTGAGGCCACTGAACCCACAAAGCACACACAGATTATAGCTATTTATGGGAAAGGCGGTATCGGGAAGTCTTTCACATTAGCAAATCTTTCGCACATGATGGCGGAAATGGGTAAAAGGGTTTTGCTAATAGGATGTGATCCCAAATCTGACACCACAAGCTTATTGTTTGGCGGTAAGGCTTGTCCTACGATCATAGAGACCTCAACAAAGAAGAAGTTGGCCGGCGAGGAAGTTAAAATCGGTGATGTCTGTTTCAAGCGCGGTGGAGTATTTGCCATGGAGCTTGGTGGTCCTGAGGTTGGCCGAGGCTGTGGTGGTCGAGGTATAATTCACGGTTTTGAGTTGCTTGAAAAATTAGGATTTCATGACTGGGACTTTGACTATGTTCTGTTGGACTTTCTCGGGGATGTCGTTTGTGGTGGTTTTGGCCTACCGATTGCGCGAGATATGGCGCAGAAGGTTATATTGGTCGCTTCCAACGATCTGCAGTCCTTATATGTTTCCAATAATGTATGCTCTGCTGTTGAATATTTTCGAAAATTAGGCGGTAATGTTGGCGTTGCCGGATTGGTTATAAACAAAGACGATGGAAGCGGGGAGGCAGCTGCTTTCGCGCGAGAAGCTAAAATTCCGATTTTAGCTGCAATACCTCAGGACGATGACTTGAGAAAAAAATCTGCCAATTATCAAATTGTTGGGACAAAGCAAGGTCAGTGGGGAGATTTGTTTGCTCAGCTAGCTGAGGCAGTTGGAGAAGCTCCTCCTGTTCGGCCAACGCCATTAGATCAAGATGGGCTTCTCAATCTTTTTGATAGCAAAGACACTGGAGGTGATTTTGTACTAGTGCCGGCAACGGATACTGATATGCGTGGGAAACATGCAAAGCCGAAAAAGTCTTTAGAGGTTGTTTACGACGAGGCATGAGATGAGTAAGGAAATAAAATACGATACTGCCTCAGATACAGAAGTAATTCGAGGGCATCCCGAAGAGAAGCTGGGCGAGGAAATTCAAGCTTCCGAGGGCTCAGTTGAGGCTCAGCTGGGCTGTCACTCGGGTTCTACCATGAAAACAGCTGCAGAAAATAGTCAAAACTCTGAGATTTTAGAAAAATATGCAGCTGATTATCCGATGGGCCCACATGATAAGCCTCAATCAATGTGTCCTGCTTTTGGCTCATTGAGAGTCGGTCTGAGAATGAGACGAGTGGCGACCGTCTTATCAGGATCGGCCTGTTGTGTTTATGGGCTTACGTTTGTTAGTCATTTCTACGGTGCAAGGCGTTCGGTTGGATACGTTCCTTTCAATTCGGAAACATTAGTAACTGGAAAACTTTTTGAAGACATAAGAGATGCTGTTCACGAGCTGGCAGATCCAGACCATTACGATGCTGTTGTTGTTACAAATCTTTGCGTACCTACTGCGAGTGGGGTTCCTCTAAGGCTCCTTCCAAATGAAATCAACGGTGTTCGCATTATTGGCATTGATGTCCCAGGTTTCGGTGTTCCAACTCATGCTGAGGCCAAGGATATCTTGGCTGGTGCAATGCTTAATTTTGCACGACAAGAAGTTGAAGCAGGTCCGGTTCAGGCACCTGTTGGTGGCAAGAATGATAGACCTAGTTTAGCTATACTTGGCGAAATGTTTCCGGCTGACCCAATGGTAATTGGAGCAATGCTTGACCCCATGGGCCTATCTGCTGGTCCAGTTTTACCAGCCCGTGAATGGAGAGAATTATACGCCGCTCTGGGGTGTGATGCAGTTGCTGCGATTCACCCATTTTATACTGCAACCTTAAGAGAATTTGATGCGGCAGGGCGTCCGGCTTTTGGAAGTGCCCCAGTAGGATACGATGGAACGGCAAATTGGCTCGCCAATGTTGGAAAAATATTTTCTGTACCTCAGAAACAAGTAGCCCAAGCTCAAAATATGTTTTTACCAGCGATAAAAGAGGCTCTGGACAAGACCCCTATTAAGGGACGCATTACGCTGTCGGGTTATGAAGGCAGTGAGCTATTGGTTGCAAGACTGTTGATAGAAAGTGGTGCCGAGGTGCCATACGTTGGGACTGCTTGTCCAAAAACGGAAATGTCTAAGGTAGACGCCGCTTGGCTCAGTCAAAAGGGTGTTGCAGTAAAGTTTAGAGCTTCGCTGGAAGATGATTTATCGGCAATTGATGCATTTGAACCAGACCTTGCCATAGGTACAACGCCGGTGGTGCAGCATGCAAAAGAGCAGGGACGCCCTGGCCTATATTTTACTAATCTAGTCTCCGCTCGTCCTCTTATGGGTGTTGCCGGTGCGGGAAGCTTGGCTGAGGTAATTAATACCGCCATTAGCAATCGTGATCGCATGGCAAATTTGAAGGGTTTCTTTGAAGGTGTAGGTACCGATGATACATCTGGTGTATGGGAAGCTTCACCTAATCTACGCCCAGATTTCCGTGCCCAACATCAGAAGAAATTAGATAAAGCAGCCAAGGCTGCCAAAGCACAGGAGATGATCTGATGTTGATCCAGGATCATGATCGTGCTGGAGGTTATTGGGGTGCTGTTTATGCTTTCTGTGCTGTTAAGGGGCTCCAGGTCGTTATAGATGGACCCGTTGGGTGTGAGAATTTGCCCGTTACTTCCGTTTTGCATTACACTGATGCTTTACCTCCACATGAATTGCCGATTGTAGTTACTGGCCTGGGCGAGGAAGAGTTGGGCCGTGATGGAACAGAAGGTGCCATGAGAAGGGCTTGGGAAGCGTTAGATCCAGCACTTCCGGCGGTTGTTGTTACTGGCTCAATTTCCGAAATGATTGGTGGTGGCGTAACACCGCAAGGCACTAATATTCAAAGATTTTTGCCAAGAACTATAGATGAAGACCAATGGGAGTCAGCGGATCGAGCTATGACTTGGATATTCACTGAATTTGGAATGACCAAGGGCAGAATGCCTCCCGAAAAGAAACGCGAGGAGGGTGCCAAGCCAAGGGTAAACATTCTTGGACCGATGTATGGAACTTTTAACATGCCAAGTGACCTGCAGGAAATTCGTCGTTTAGTTACGGGGATTGGTGCCGAAGTAAATATGGTTATGCCCTTGGGTGCGCACTTAGCAGAAATGCGAAGTCTTGTTAATGCTGATGTCAATATTTGCATGTATAGAGAATTTGGTCGTGGTTTGTGCGAAGTTTTAGGAAAGCCATATCTTCAGGCGCCAATTGGTGTTGAAAGCACTACAAAATTTCTAAGGTCTTTGGGAGAGCTACTTAATTTAGACCCAGAGCCTTTTATTGAGAAAGAAAAGCACTCAACTATTAAGCCAGTTTGGGATTTATGGCGCTCTGTAACTCAAGACTTTTTTGGAACTGCAAGTTTTGGGGTTGTGGCTAATGAAACTTATGCTCGAGGATTAAGAAATTATCTTGAAACTGATTTAGGGTTCCCCTGCGCATTCTCTGTTGCTCGGGTTCGTGGGAAAAAGACAAATAATCAAGAAGTTCGCTCTCTGATTGAGCAAAAACGGCCTCTTATAATTTTTGGTTCTATTAACGAAAAAATGTATTTGGCTGAACTCAGGAATGGTCATGGACCTCAACCGGCTTTCATTCCTGCTTCATTTCCAGGGGCGGCCATAAGGCGAGCAACTGGAACTCCGATGATGGGTTATGCGGGCGCTACCTATGTACTTCAAGAAGTATGCAATGGTCTGTTTGATGCTTTGTTCCACATACTTCCCTTGGCAAGTGATATGGATGCCGCTGAGGCCACTCCAACCAATTTACGTAAAGACCTTCAATGGGATGCTCAAGCTCAAGCAGAATTAGATAGAATAGTATCAACTCATCCAATTTTAACTAGAATATCGGCAGCTAAGCGGCTCAGAGATGCAGTCGAAATAGCAACCCTTAATGCCGGTCACGACCGAGTGACAAAGGAAACAGTAATAGCTCTTGATGGCTCAGGTGCAATGGAAAATAAAGGAACTTAAGACAATGACAGATGTTTCTCAATCTACTAGGAAATTTAGAGCAAAGCCACGTCGCTCTTTCGAATTCATACTTTATTTTAGTATAATTTTTTTACTCGCAATCCCATTTTCGACTGTAATTTGGATTGCGGAGGTGTTTCGAAGAAAATCTATATTTGTAGATGGCCCTATCTCTCGCTCAAGAGCTGAGGCTGATCGGATCACGCCCGTTATTTTCTCGGCCTAATGTTACAGGTTGAGGATCAATATCTGCTCTGCCGTATCGGTGGAACAGGACCC
>CENJ01019084.1_pt1 | contig 27558 bp, 8 predicted proteins | sample 356161 | NCBI WGS metagenome assembly CENJ01 (sample SAMEA2619531, study PRJEB7988) | marine metagenome | biome: marine biome (ENVO:00000447); feature: surface water layer (ENVO:00002042); material: "saline water (ENVO:00002010), including plankton (ENVO:xxxxxxxx)" | depth 5 m | reverse complement strand
AGTTTGTATCCATTTATACTATGGAGGTCTAGCTTATGATCCATCTTTGCTAATTCCATAAGCAAGCTTCTCATTGTAACTGCCCAGCTATGAGATGTACCCAGCATTGCTTGGCTTCGAATGGTTGCTGTATTGTTCATACTTAGGATACTACCTGATTAGGAGAATATTTTTTATATTTTTAGCTTTAGGCTTTATCTGGTGATTCCTAACTTACTGTTTCTCTAATAGTTTTTAGCTTTTCTATCCAGCAATCTCTTTCTTTAGCTTTTTCTGTTCCATCGCTAAATGCTTTATTTGCCCAATTCAATATAGCTATTATACCATCTATATCTTTTGTGTTTAATTTTTCTTCTTTGTTTTCTAACTTATATAACTTCAATGTTTAAACCTATCCCATCTAAGCTATTATCTTCAACTATTGATTGCGCAGTTTTTCTTGCTAAACTTACTATGGCTTTATAAAAATCTTTATTACCAACTATTGATATATTTAAAAAAATATATCCCAGCTTGTACTCCAGGCTTACATTTAGTCCACTTGGATTAATTGGAATTGCGCTTTGAATTGATGAGTCAATCAAAAGCTTACTAAATTCATCAATTAGATTACGATTAATCATACGCTAAAGCTTTCTCCGCAGCCACAAGTTCTTTTTGCATTCGGATTTGTAAACTTAAAGCCTTTTCCAGAAAGTCCATCAACATAGTCTATTTCTGTCCCCATTAAATATAAATAACTTTTAGGATCAACCAAAAGGGTAATGTCGTCAATTTCTATTTTTTTATCTGAAGAATTAATACTATTATCAAATTTTAAAAAATAAGTAAAACCAGAGCATCCTCCCCCTCTAACTCCAGCTCTGAGAATATTATTTTCTTTATCTTTTAAAGATACAATTTTATCTTTTGCAGACTTACTTAGAGTTATCATTTATTCTCCAATAATTAACTCAAATGAAAATTACAAGGAAATGGTCCATCAACATATGTTCCAGTTGCTGTTGATCCTGCTACAAAAAAGCATAATTCATCTTCATCAAATAAAGTTTCATCTGAGCAAGTACCAATTCCAATTTTCTTTAAGTCTAATATTCCAACTGACAAATCAGAATTTTTAAAGCCAGATTTTTTCAAATGAACACCAAAATTTAATATTGTTCTATTGGCTTCATTTAATGCGTCATATAAAACATTTTTAGTATTGAAAGTCGCAATCCCTGTCGAGTGGTCTAAGTCAACACCAACCTTAAATATGACTCCAGATGTTACATCTTCATAATTTATTTCGAACTCTATTAAATCTTCTAGTTCTAAATTTCCCTCTACATTTAAACCGGGCTCTATCATCAAAGCTTTTTGATACCCCGGAAGATGACCAGGCTGTATTGCCCACTTCATTATCGCTGATGTTATAGGTATTTTTATTTCATCACCGGCAAAATAGTCTCCAAGTGGAATATGGTTGATAAATGAGTCATTTTCGTGTATAACCATTTCAAAAAATCTACCAAGATTATCAGTGTTCATATTATCATAAGAAAAAATATTAAAATCTTTATCTATAGATATCGCATCTTTTAACTTTATAATCATATAAGCGCTAATAATATTTGTTCTAGAAGTAATATTAAGCGGAAAAGTAACTGTAAATCTATCTACATTTCCAAGATCATCCCTACTTACTCTTAGTCCATTTATTAAAGAGTTACTTGAAGATAAGCTTGATTGAAATACAACTTCATGTAATTTTGAAGCAAAGTTAACACCTTGTGTTGCGTTATTTTCCTGATGAACTCCAAAGTCAAAAGAGGCCACCCCATTGCCAGGATGTATATCGGGATTTTCACCAATCTTTATCATTTGCTCGTTAGATTCATTTATAAGATTGTTTGAATTTGGATCAAAATAAAGCCCTGTAATAACTTCATTTATCCTTCTAAATCTAAAGAATACAAAGTTGTCATGACCACTATTTTCTATAAATCTAGTGCCAAAATTAAAGTCAGAAATAAGATCATGTTCATCGTTATAAATTTCACCACTAAAAAATATCTCTGGTTTATTAGTCGAGCTTTGCCTCCAGCCAAGCCTTAACTTCGCATAAGTGCCATCATCGTTAAGAATAGTTAGGCTGCCACATGACAATATTGTTCCAGCAAGTAGCTTATCACTCTCCCAAATTGATCTAGATGCCCTAAAGTCTATTATAAAGTCACCTTCAAATTGATTTTGCTCTGGAGTTATAACTCCATATCTTTTTTCAGCATTAATTGTCGTATAGTCAAATATAGCAGGATGATTATCTGAATCATCAGCGGTTATTAAAAGGTTTTGACCAGCAGAAGCATCTTCATTCCAGCTTCCAAAAGACTTATATGAAGCATCAGAGAAAGATTCTGATATTATCTCTGTAGCTGAAGACTTTAGTGTTTCGTCTGCATATCCATCAACATAGCCATCAATAAATGCATCTACATGTAAGCTCGCAATTGCTTTGCTTATTTTTACCCTTCCCTTTGAAATATCATTATTTGAGCCAGAATCTTCACAACCAACATAGGTTCCATCAGAATATTTCATAGCTGGATATCCAGACTTTGTATAACAAGTTCCGTTATGTCCTTTTATGAAATTTTCATATAAGTCTACAGAACAATCCTGTATCGAGCCAGGAGGTAAGGGGATTGATATATTCGAATACTCATAGTCACCATGGTATGGTACTCCGGGACTTGAATATATTTCACCACTTGGTATAAACAAATCATTTGCTAAAACTTTTTGATTTTTGTATAGTGGATCACATTCTTTTTTGTCGTCACAACTTTCTTCAACACATATGCAATCTGCCATTTTCTCTTCAATGAAGTTGGTTTCAACATACCTTCTAAGATCACAAATTTCTATAAATCTAGACTCAAATTGTGACCCAATATGATCTATAGAGTAAGATGTTTGCTTAAATGGAACGCTTAAAAGCTTACTGTTGTTAGCAAGCATATTTGTTGTAGTTCCGCTCGCAACTTCTAAGTTGAAATTGCTTGAGCCTAAAAATTCAACTTCGGCACCAGACTCATCAACAACCCCTAGACTTACATCGAGGCCTGATGCACTAATAGACTTTGACTTTACAATATAAAGTCCACCATCAGCTACTTCCTCTGGAATAAACACAGCATCGCCAGGCCTTATTGATAATGCCTTACTTTTTTCATCAACTTTAAAGCTAACTATATTTTTATCAGATAAGGCAAGGCCTGTTGACTGTGTATCAATAAAAATCGATGGAAAATCATCCTTTTGATGTATATTTTCAAGCTTTAGCCTCAATACTCTAAAAGATTTTTCTACTGAAAAATTTATAAAACCTTCAACCGCATCTTCTATTAATTCTATATCTTGACCGTCAATCGTTCCGTCGCCATTTAGGTCTGCCTGAAGCAACTCTATTATGTTCAAATCTCCAGATAGAACTGATTGCTCCGTTGTTTTTGCATTTAAAGTATTCCCAACTAAATCGAGCAATTTTAAGATATCACTGTTAGTGTGACTTCCATCATTATTAAAGTCACCAACATTAAATATTTCGCATTTTTTTGATATTATTCTATACTTCGAATTACATTCACAATCTAAATCCGGAGTAAGAACCCTGTTGACTAGATTTGACTCAAGAAGCTCCTTGCTGGGGTTTAAAATTAAAAATTCATCTCTATGTATAAGTCCAGGCAAAGAAAGGCTTCCAGATATGCTCTGCGCCTCTCTAACGTTATCATCTTCAACGCTTGCTAGTACTATTGGAGGATGATCATATCCACTAATGTCTGTAATAGATTTTATTTCCGCAGTATCTCCAATTCTTGAAAATATAAAATTTCCAGTCCTAGGGTGAGTATTTGGTTCGGAAAATTGATCAACCCTATCGACTACAATTAGGTTTTTTGCTCCTGGGTTTATATCTTTTATTGATATAAATCTTTCAAACTTAGGAATTCTAGTTCCACCAACGAACTCTTCGGTTTTTGGCAAAGACATTATGAAGCCATCTGTAGAGTATGCTGATCCGTCAGTAACCTCTACTATATCAGACGATATCCTGTACCAAAGAGAGGAGTATCTATCATCTACATATCGCTTATTTATTGAGTCATATTCAACAAATCTACTTTCCTGCTTTGAGTATTTTTCGACAATATTTAACTCTTGACCCAGCTCTATTTTTCTAAGAGGTTTGTCATAGCCCTTTTCGATAATTACTGTTCCAGTTGAATTGTCACCCCTTCTCGAAACCATTAGGGCATAGTACTTATCGGGCTTTATTAGTCCGCCTATATTTTTGTCGGCAATTAAAGTATTTGAAAAATTAAAACTTACTATCTGAGGCTCATCATTAAGTATATACCCAAGAGTGCTCAAGTCTTCTATATCGTGAGATATCTCTACTATTGGATCTCCATCAGGATCAAAATCAATTAAGTTTTCTGGAATAATATCTGTTATACACTGAACTTCTGTTGAAAGCTCGTGAATAGCAACTACAATTTCTCCAGAAAATTTAAACTCTAAACCATTTTTAGCACTAGAATCTCTCTCGACAGAGAGCAAAAGATCAACTCCTTGGATATTATCTGATTTAGATAGAAATTTTTGTCCGTATGCAGTTGATGGTTTTCCATTTGGAAGTAGTCTTAATTTTTCTTTAGAATTTAATTCAATATATAGCGAAGAAGAATCGTTATTTATCCCTATAAGTTCATCAATCTCATTAATTATAGAGCTTGCAGGGTCGGAACTTACAAAGTTAGACAATGCAAAGTTTGGAGACTCAGTTTGTTTTGATAAAAACTTTTGAGAGAATACAGAAAGAGGGCTAGACTCTCTCAGCTCAATAAGACCATTGTCACCAATTAAATTTGGACTCTCTATATATGATGATAACTCTGTCCTTCCTGTTCCTCCAGAAAAGTTATTTAATATAATTCCAAATATTTCAGTATAATAAAAGTCAGTTATTTGAGAGCCATTTTCTTTAAAGTCAATTATTTCAATTACTATTTCGCCAGATTTATCTATTCCATTTGGAGTTCTTCCTGCAATCAAAACTCTTGGGAATATTCTTCCGCGAACATCTACATTTTTTAGCTCAACCTCTATTCTATTGCCGTCTGTTCGATCGCTAGGCTGTATATCAAGATGGATTGGCCTACCATCATATCTGCCATTTTTAATTAAGTCTTCAGATGGATTGCCATCAGCGGAGTGTTTTCCGGGATAAAGCGTATTTAGCAAAACTTTACTGCCAAAAAGCCTATCTCTTATAATCCCATTCCCATGAAAGTCGCTTACAATATTTGAAGTAGATGACCGATTATAAATCTGTTCTTCATCTAAATCTCTCTCGACAATCCTTTGGCCGTCGAAAAAATTAACTCTTGAGGTAATTGTCTTTTTTGACTTTCCCATTAACAATCTCCTGAATAAATCTACTCATCGATAATATCTTGAATATTAATAGGGTACTAACACTTGTTTTCTTCAAATTTAACTAGACAATTTGAATGCGCTGGCTTTAATCTTTTTGCCAACTCAATAATTAAGTCCTCTACTTCTTCACTCTGTATTTTACCAAAACTATCTATAATATTTATATCAAATTCAAATATACCATTTTTTGCATCAGTTATTGATGCAAGATTAATATCTTTTTTAATTTCTTTATTAAAATTTATTAACTTAGTTGTTAAATCATCGCTAATAACTGGAAGTGCAGCATTAAGATTGCTTGAGTAATTGTCATCAAAAAAAGTGCCCAAAACATCTGCCTTAAACCTTCTAGACTCTCTACTGAACCTTATGTTATCCATCCTTGCCATAGCGGCTTGCATTCCAATATTATCAGAGCCAATGGCTATCGCCCTAAATTCATCGGATATATTTATTTTATATGGTATTGTATTGGCAGCACTCTTATCGCCCCGCCTCTGCCCAAACACAGTCCCATCTCCAAATATTATATCGTTATCACCATATGATACAGCTCCGCTTTCCTTGCCATCAATAAACATTCTCATCATATCGTCGTTTGAGTTCGCTCTATAGGTACAGCACACCCTATGCCATGAATTTTTTTCCCATAATATTTCTGATTTTATTACATGTGTCTTTTTATCTGACTTTATAGAAAATACTAAATTATTTTTATTATCTTTATATATAGATATTCTGTTTCCATTTGACTCAATTGGAATATAAGACACAATAACATCAACATTGCTGCCAGGTAGTGCATCTGGAATATTTACAGTTACTCCATCTGGAGACAATATACATCCAGTAGAATAATCTTTGCCTACGCTTGATCCACCTTCTAGCTTTCCTGTTATGTTACTTCTGCTTATTTCGTCAAAAAATATATTATCAATTTCTTCTTTTTTGTAAAAATTTTCCATTTCAGATTTTTTATTTAAAAGATGAATTCCAACTATCTGTTTTGCAGAAGAAGGGAGAGTAATCTTTGTGGGCGTAGTAGACCGTACCCTTGTTTTGGAAATAGAAAATATATCAATGTAATATCTATCTTGATAATCTCTATTCGATCCAAGCAATGGGCTCACCCAAAACTCTATAGTTCCTTCATTTTTTCTAAATATTGATTTTGAATTATCAATTATATAAGGAGAGCCTCCATAAAATCTAGCAGAAGAGCCAAACATACTATTAACACTATTTCTGCTATAATTAACTTTTCTTTCATATGAATTAAATGCTGCTTTGTTTTTTATTGGTCCGCCATCCGCTCTGTGCGATTCTATAAAAACCTTCCTTGCAAGGTCTCTATTAATTCCCATTCCCTCAAGAGCGTAAACAAATTCTTCTTCATTATTTATTTTTTCAAGAAGTATTTCTCTTTGCTTTGATGTTAGCTTAAATTTATTATTCGTTCTTGCATTTAAAAAGTTTTGTAATCGTAATTGTCTGGATTGAGCCTTGATTGGGTCATTAAAATCAATAAGTGCTAAAGTTTGCTCATCTGGACAAGCCTCTTGTGTATTATTAAACTCAGAAGTTACGCTTAAATAATTACTTGAAAAGTTATCAGTTGGCCTATTATCATCAAGCATTTCTGATATAATCTTAAACTGCTCTATGATACCTCCCCATGAATTTTCCTTATCGAGATCGGTCCCTACATGCAGTCGATCCCCAACAAAGTCAAGTTCAACGCTTAAATGTGCGGGATAATCAACAATATATTTGCCTGGATTTAACTCAAATGGAACCGACCCAAAAGTTCCAAAAGTTCCCAGAATAAATGCTCCGCTCTGATATGATAAAATTTCAGCTGCCTCTCCATTATTATCAGATATAGTAATTGGATTTTTCTCTATAATTTTAATTGTACAAATTTCATATTCCTCATCTGCAACAAATACCTTGCCTATAACTTTATCTATTCTTTTGAAGAATTTTTTGAAATCTATTGAGCCATTTCCTCTTACTGATACTGTCTCAAATCCGGACCCATCAACTGTATCTCCATAAACTGTTAACTCATTATTTTCATTAAACAATATATTATCAGAGTCTATCTCTACACTTATAAGTCTTCCAAGATTTGTTTTATATATTTGAATTCCTTCAGATGACATCAAGCCAGAATTATCTTCTTTATTAAATATTTCTTCAAATTTTAAACAAACTTTTGAATCATTAATACTTAGTTCATTATAATCTGGAATAAATCTATCTTTCAAAATCTTTTTTATGATAACATCCGAAAGATCAACTGGCTCAGAGCCTCTTATAAAGAGCACACTGTTACCACTAAATACATTTTCTGACCCAACCATCTCTCCTTCAAATTCCTCCACCCTTGGAGCTCTATATGAAGATCCACCTAAATTAACTTCATTTTTTATTCTTGAATAAACCAACCCAAATGTCTCTATATGTATACTAGAATCTGAATAATCTATTGAGCTTATACATTTGCATGTTTCTAAATCTTTCCTAATAAACTCAATAACTCTTGAGTCAAGATTAACTCTATAAGATGGATTTCTTCCAGATCTCTTTTCTACAATATTTACTTTGCCATCAATTACAGAATAAAGAATGCCTCCAAGCTCTTCTGAATGACCATCCTTATCGACCCTATATATTGCAAACTTACTGTTTCTAAGATCCGTTAAAATATTATCATCTAAGCCTGCAGTGGGAGGAAATGAGAACAAAATATCAGATGCAGAAGTATTAAAGACAAATGGGATAAGTTTATCTCCAGAGGCAAGAACTGCTACTCCATTTGATACTCCAGAAATTATTAGCTCTTGACCTATTAAATCTGGTGCAATCTTTGAGTCTGAGATTATTATAGATCGCCCCAAATGACTGCTGTCAAAAGAGATCTGATTACTAACAAATGTCGACTGACCTGCAACTACTGCTCCCATGCTTTCATTTTCAAAAAAGCTTATTCGATCAGCAGAAAAGCTATGAAGAACCTCTCTACTTATATCTGAGAATTTATTATTTATAGAAACAGGGATTGCACCTCCAAATTTAAATAAATTTGGAGCCTCTATACCATCGACAAATAGATGCATCTCATCCATTTCATAGGAAGTATTTAACCTCCAGCTTGCCGCTATATGATGCAATTCTCCAGGCTTAAAGCGCTTAATACTGGTAGCTATATTAAAAATTTGAGGAGGGTTATTTTTTGGATAACTAAATATTCTAAAATTTAAAAATCCTTTACCATCCTTGAATATAGAGAGTCTGCCAGAACCTTTTGACTTTCCGGTATCCAAAAGAAATCTAAGCTTATCTGAGCTAAATCTAATCTCTCCAAATCCACTTTTTGATATCATCTCTTCAAAGTATCCATCGGTATATCCATCAGCATAACCATCAAAGTATCCGTCAGAATAGCCATCAGAATAGCCATCAATATATTCTGGTGGTGGCATTTTCAGTAAAAATTCAATCTTTTTATCAGTATCAATAACAATCCCCAAGCTTGATCTATCTACCAAGTTTGTATTTTCTTCTGCATGATATTTTATAAAATCTATATCTAATGATGTATTATCATTTTTGCTATGAAAATTAGAAGACTTTACATGATTAGAATCTAAAATATGAATTGCTACATAATCATTATTTAAATTTTTCTTTGGAATTTCTAATTCTGAAATATTTATTCGACTAATTATTTCATCATTAACTCCAATGTTTATTATATCAGAATATTCATTTTTAGATATAAAGTATTCATTAAAATTTCCACCCCTCCAACTGCCTTTTACTATATCTATAATTTTGTCAGATTCTGCGTCAACTATTAAAAATAAATCTAAGTCATTAGAACTAATTCCTAATGCTAATTTTATATTTATATTTTTGTTTTTAAAATGCAGCGGAGTTATTCCTGAGAATTTTCCAGAAACCATTCCATCAAAAGATGCAACACTACTTGAATCTAACAAATAATCAATATTTGATACCCTAGCAGATATATTATAGTTAAAGTAACCATTTGAGCAATATATTGGTGCCGAAATATAGTTGCCAATATCATCAGAAGAATCCCCAGATTCCATCCTATAAATGCCGCCGGATTCTAGTGTGGAAAATTTTCCACTCTTCTTCCATAATAATGATTCATTTTCGGATCCACCTGATATTACATTTGCAGCTTCAATTTCAGACTCAACCATATTTCTCCACCCACTCTCTTCGAGCAGACCTCTGCCGCAATATCTTAATTCTTTTTTACATTTACTATTATCTTCACAATCTGCATCGTCTATTATTGTCATCTTTTCTACTGATGAAAATTCTCCATCCGTAATAATTCTTCCAGTAAATTCATATTGAGAATCAACTTTTGAATAAATATTTTCATATGATATACTTGACTCACTAGGAAGATAGACCCCAGTGGGCACTACATCTGGAATATGGTCATTAAGCATCTCTGCTAGATCTGGATCTTTTAAAAGAAAATCTTGACTATCTTTAATCCCCCACTCTTCGGAATAACCTCCCAGATCAACTCCAAGTTTAGATATTGCGCCTAAAAAGAAATATCTTTTTATTTGACATCTGTAAGAGCATGCGTTATCTTTGTTAAAAAACCAAGCTTTATCAGAGTATTCTTCTGGAGGTACAACAAAGTATCCGTCGCGAGCAGAATTCATATTCGAAGATATTTCGCTGCCAACTTCAAGAGCAAACTTTTCTGGATACGCATATGATAGACCAGCTTCAATATAAAATTGGAATAGCTCTTCAAAAGTATTTTTCAGCAAATGATCGCAAAAAATGTTTCTACCATAAAAATATCCTTTATCTTTCCAAATGAAACTATTATGAGAATAAAAATCTTTTGAATCAAAGGAAGCAATTATATGTCCGCCTCTACCAATTATATTGTCTAAAACGTACAGATCATCCGGCATGCCATCTTTGTTGCTATCAATAATTTCTGCCAGTACATTTGCGATATATAATAAATCTTCATTATCAACCGAACTTGTTCCAAGCACTGGAATTCCAAATACATCTATATATTTATTTAATCCTGCGGTTTTAAATGGCATAAGATAATTTGGTATTTTATCTATAAATAACTCTTTAACTTTTAGTACTGGAGTTATTCCAACTGGAACCTCCTTCATACTATTTGCCCTAGCTCTAAAAATCCACTGACCAGTATCATCACTAACTGGAGATTTACAAAGCTCGTCGAACCCTATAAATACCCCCTCATCTTTATTATAATTATGTGGAACTCCTGATGATACATCTGGGAAATCATCTTTATTAACGACAAAGGTAGACCCCCTTGGGTTTCTTCCCGTTCTTCCTATGTATACATCTTTTTTTGAGAATCTTGTTCCAACATTAGACTTCATATTTTTTATTTCAATTAAAGACTTGCACTCCATATCAACTGACCCAATAAAGAGTCCTGAGCTTAGGGTCTCAATAGAATCAACCACTTCTGTGTTTGAAAGAATCCTATCTGAATCATCCATATTCATTGCACTATATAGATTGTTTAAATTATTTGAATCTAATAAACTTGAATAAAAAAGATTTATTTCTTTCTTTTTATTATTTAAAGAGCTTTTTATAAAAACTTTTGCAATATTATTAATTGGATCACGATCAATAATGATTTTAAAAAAATCAGAAGAAAAATCAACGATATATGGTCGACCATCATATCCTAATATATTTGAACTTTGTTCTTCGCTTGTAACTATTTTAATATTTTGAACTAATATAGATATTGATCCAGATGGAATCTGGTTGTTTAGTTCGCTTGATCCAGATGATGGAATGTGACCTTTATTTTCTGGAAATCTATCAACAATAAGCCCACACGGGCTTGATATAATTTTGTCATAAACCTCTCTGCCCGCACAGTCAATAAGCCCAATAACCCTATATACAGAGCCGGTAGAATCAACGATCTTAAAAACAGATGGACTATTGTCGAAAAGAGAGAGCGATCCAACAACTGTTGATAGATCGATCGGAGAGCTAAACCCAATTCGCATCTTATGATCATTAAAAGTTGACAAACTATCCATTGTATCTAGGATTGAGCAGTAGCAATTTTTACTAGGATTATTCTTGTCAAAGTCCGGTATCTCAAGTTTTGAAATATCCTCTCTTACAACCGGCAGCCGAATAACCTCTTGGAGCGAGTTCTTTGCTTCACTTAGTGATAATAATATAGAAAATATTTTATTTTTATCACCAATAGATATCATTCCTGGTGTGCAAAACTTATTTGAAATATTAGGCCCAGGTGGGGTAAAGCTTGAAACTTTAATATCTATTTCAAAATTTGAAGTATTAAATCTGTTTAATCCATCAAGCTTTTTTGTTATTCCAAATGCACCAACAGATTCTTTATTGTCGATATTTTTGTAATTAAATATTGATACTGAGCCACCAGATTCATCAGTACCGCCTATAGCATTAGAAGAGTCAAAAACAGAGTATCTATTTTTTGAATCAAAAATTGATTCTCCCTCTCTGTATAAGCTCTTTTTATTTTCAAGATTATCTATAGTTATAGTAAGAGATGCATCATTGCATATACCCCCCCAAAAAGGCTTGACCCAAGCTGATGCTGTTCCTTCCCCAATTGAAATAGTTGAATTAGAAGGTATATCTAAAGTTGTTTGATCATCAAAATTTAAGCCTGTTCCGAATTTTCCTCTTAAAAAGTTTAAATTTCCACTATAATTATAAGACATGTGATCAAGCATATCCCGACCAAGTATCCAGTTTCCAAAAAATGATTCACTTATATTAGGATCAATCCCAGTAAAAGATTTGCCAAGATTTTTAAATGCAGAAATAGTAGGCCCAGAAGTAAATGAAGATATCGTACCCTTTAGGGCGGATCTATATAATTCTCTATCTACATTTAGAGATAAGTTATTAAAAAATGATATGTCTGTCAATCTTCCAAAATTATCACGAAGAGCCTCCCTGGATCCTCCATATTTGTATGATACATAATAGTTTTGACCCTCGGCTAGCGCATCCCCCTTAGACCAATCAATTTGATTATCTCCATACTCGTAACTAATATATAGATCATCTTGCACATATGTATATGTTGAAAATATCTTTCCATATCTATAATTTGCAACAAGACTTGCTCCAATATCTGGGGTTGAACTAGTTACAAAAGAAAGATTAATAACATCCCCTTCATTAACCAGGGAGCTATTTGGTATTACTATTTTTGCTTCATTTTGTCCTACTGCAATATCAGCAATAACTGATACAGAACATTTGCCTTCCAAAAACTCTGTGTTGCCTGAAGATACAAGTATGGTTGATCTAACTTCATCCATAGAGACAATATTAAAAAGATTTTCATCACTATCTATAACAACATCATTATTTGTATCTATTGAGTTTAAATTAACTCCAGATTTTATATTCAGAAGAATTCCATTTTCAACTAAAGATTTAGATATAACTTCTATTTCAATTTTTTTAACTGAATTATTTTTATCAAATAACTTTTCTTTATTTTTTTCTCTAATTGCCGAATAAAGAATTTTTAAATTCTTTTCCAAAACAAGTATTTCTAAATCTCCATCTTTATTTTTTAAAAATCTTCTAGTTAAATTTTTCTTTAGATCAATGGTATTTTCATCCAACTTCATAAAAGATGGGTCATAAAAGTTCCCCCCACCATCAGCAGCAGATCTCAAAAGATTATCTCTGCTCATTTCGGGGAGTCTATTTGATTTTAAATCAGAATATAAGTTTTCACCAACTAAATCTACCTCTCTATAAATACCTTCGATTGCAAATATTTTATTCGGAAGAGCAACAGTATAATTAGGCAAAACTTTTAGAATATCAACTTCAAAATTATTACTGTCAAAAGTTTTGCCACCAGAAAATAATAATGAACTTTCTAAATCTAATATTTCTATAAAATCTTTGTCAAAAATAATCTCGTTGTATATTTTAGCTATGTCTTCCGCCTTATCTGACGGTCTACCTTTTTTTGATACCTCTTTTATATTTAGTATATTTTTATATTTTGTAGAAATTTTAGAGCAAGAATATGAAGCAGACCCAATGCTATCAATAGATTTATTTCTGTCTACTGCAACATGGATTATTCCAAGATTATAATCTACAGAATAGTCGCCCACCCTTCGCAGTCTTGATATGTTTTTATCTAAATTATCTTCTTTTATAAAAACTTTTTCTGATTTAAAAGTATTAGAATCTGATAAAGATAATGATGTATTTAAATATGATCCAATAGAATCAATTGATTTACTTAGTATATTTTCATTACTTAATTTAATAGAAAAACATTTTGTCCCAATAGTTATTCTTGTATTTCTTGGAGGAAGAACATCTCTTGAGCTTATTCCAAAATAATTTATTATTCCTTCTGAATTTGCTTCTCCAAAAAACTTTATTTGTATTTCTTGATTTAGCGAATCACCTTGAATGAAATAATCCAAAGAGTTTAAGTCAACTAGCTCAGAAGGTATGCCGGGCGAGAAATATATTGCATTATTTGATAGCCTTGATGTGACTTCTGCAGAAAAAATTGGTGATATAAATGTAGAGTACGCACAAAGATCTTCCGGACCGAATCTTAAAAAATTTGCAGATTCAGATTCAGATTCTAATATTTTTGGAGCAGAAACTCCAGAAAAATAGATCTCAGAGTCTGTAAAGTAAGATACTGGATAAATCTCTCCTGTTGTTTGATTGAATACTCTATATACCTTTGTTACTGGAGTATTTGTTGGCTTTATAGAAAATGAAGATGTATAATTATTTTCTACATGTTCATTTATTTCTTCTATGTGAAGTAAGTTTCTAAAATCAATACCCTCAACAAAAACTTTCTCGAAGTTAAAGTTGACACTCAACTTTCTTCCTGCAAAATCTCTTGTGGCACCTGGATATAAATCATTTTTATCAAAATAAAAATCTACATTGTTTTCAAAAATATTTTTATAACTATATCTTGCTCTTATATTCTTTCTTCCAGTACCCTGACTTTCATCGCTAGAGCCATAAACATATACTTCTCCAGTATTATAATTTATAGAGTATTCTCCAGGCCTAGATGGCAATCTTGATATATTAAATCTTAGCTCTTTGCTAAATTCATTTACAACATTCTCATTACTAAAAAAAGTAACTCCAGATAGCTCGGCAATAGAGCCGGATCCATTTATTATTGGAGCATGGTCTAAAAAGAATCGAGTAGAATTTGTTGGAATTGATTCTTCAATAACTCTCTCTTCAGAAAAAACTTCTATGGAATCGCCCTCGATCAATTTTCCAGTGTCTTTATAAATATAAGATGCAATTATTCGATCTTCTTTTTTTGGCCTAGGAATATTTCCAAATTCAGATAATAAAATTTGATTAGATTCCAAGAAATAAGCATCTAATGAATTATTGGGGTCATATTTACTGTCTAATATAGAATATTTATGTTTTTTTATATTGTAATCTATTCCAATATTTCCCTGACAATCTTCGACGGCATCTTTTGGTATTAACTTTAGACTAACTAATTGTAAAATATTATTTTTTAAAAAAGATATTAAAAATCCATTTATACTATTGCCATCTGTATTTAAAGATATTTCTTCATCAATTATTATCTCTTGATTTAGGGCAATTGGATGATTTGGCATGCTAAGCTGAGTAGATACTATGCTGTTATCATTTAAATTTATTGTACTATTAATAAGCGTAGAACCCGGCAGCGTTGGGGCAATCCTGTCAAGCTCATAGGCACCCTCATTTGCAAGTCGGTCATATGCTCCAGAACCTCTAGTTCTTAACTCTCCCTCTGTACTCACCGATATATAGTTATCGCTAAGAACTTCTCCGATGTGCTTTTGAGCTCTAAAAAGCTCTTCAGATTGAACATCGATTGTTTTCTTTATTATGGTATTATCTAAATCATATACATCTGGTATGTTTCTATAAATATTGTCTCTTATTGGGTTTGCTTCTTCAGATCCAATAAAAAATATTTCTCTAGAACTATCATCATTAACTAGCGCCTCTCCAAGATTGCTTAAGAATGGATTCTCAGAAGATGAGATCATTTTTAATAAGTAGAAGTTATTTGCAACTTGAGGTCTAGTCTTTATTATTGCAGTATCACCTTCAATACTAACTCCCAATATTTCAAGACTATTTATATTTCCACTTAATGACTCTATTTTAAAGTTTTCTTTGGATATTCTCTCAATTAATTCAGATGAAAATACTATATTTAATTCTGTACTAGATGGAACAAAAAAACTTACTGGTCTTAATAATGCCATTTTAATTTATCCTAAAGTCTTCTCTTGAAACCATATCAATTTGAATAATCCCGGGGGAAATATACTGATTATCTAACGCCTTTATAAATGCCCTTCTTCCAACTTCTCCTGCTAGACAAAATCTTGATATATTTAATGAGTCGACTCCTTCAATTGATGTGGCAACGCTTATTATATCTGAATAATCTACTGTAGTCCCCATCTTTTCAGAGCTAAGTATATTTACTATAGCGGAAGTTGCATCCTCAACTATCCTTGTCGATTCGGAAGAAAAATCTTCACTTATTACTATTTGACCCTCAACCTCTACATCTAGCTTAAAAGCTTCTTTTATCAAAACATCAGCAGTTATTGGTCTCACCAGCTCTATAGCTCTAGTTGCCTCAAGAATTGAGCTGTTAACGTTATATTCGACAGTTATTCTCTCCCCCTCTTTTGGTGCAACAAAAGAGTAATCTGCGAAATATATTTCGCCCGCAGCTGGCTCTGAAAGAATTTTTACAGACACCGTACCAACAAGCTCCCCTCCAGATGCTCTAAATCCCGAAGGAACTGATATTGATTCAATTCTTGAAAACATATCTTTTGTATATATAACATCTGAAGAAGAAAAGTATATATCATTAAATCCAGATTTATTTATCATAAATTTTATTTCAATACTATCTCCTGGCATCATTCCCATGGAAGAGTTTTTGGGAGTTGATGGTAATAAAAATTGAGTATTTTTAATCTCCTCAGATCTAAAAAACAGGCCTTTAGCATATGCATTATTCCTCAATGATCCACCTAATAGATCGAATGTACCCTTAATCTTTCCGCTAGAATCAACTAGTTTTGCTTCATAAATTTTTGATATAAATAAATCTTCAGGCAACTGAGACATTTCTAGGCTAGAAGATATTAGAGAACTCAGTGATAGCTTTAGACCAAAGGAGTCTTCTCCAACCCCAATTTTTCCATTTATAATCGTAGAAATTTCACCAATAACTTTTATTTTACCAGGCCTTATTATTCCATCGACCTCTATCGATAAATGCGCTGGAGATCCGCCAATAACGCCCAATATCTCCCCATCTGTACTTGCCTCAAGGATAACCGGCTGAGACCCCTCAATATTTAAAAGTCCCGATGAAAATAGTTGATTTGACTCAATAGATCCTGATGCTGGAAGTTGAGATAGTGAAGTTGGCGAAACAACATCTTCTTCTGTAAAAACGTAGCTTACAAATATATTTGAATTAAAAAAGAATAGATCTTCAATTTTATCTAACAAATTTGATGCAGTCAATATGTCTGGAGATGGAAGAGTTATTGTTCTTCCAGAGCTTGATCCATCTCCATTTAGTATATCAAAGAATTCAACCTTATTATATTTTATCTCAACAGTTTCCCCAATTATTGCCGAGGAATCAGATGGTAAATAAATAGCTCTTGAGCTAAAGTGTTCATCGCCAGAATTAGTATGATATATTTCAATACCGTCTGAATTTTTAATTGAAAATATATTCTTAATTACATCACTACTCTTTGATAGTTCGATTCCAATAACACTACCGGAGGAATTTACATTTACCATCGAAACTTTTGCAGATTCAATATTTAATGAGAATACTGAATTTACTCTGCTTACCTCTCTTGATACCGTAACAAACCTCTCAGTTTCCTGATCGTTCTTTTCTATATTTACAGCCTCTGCAATTATTCTTGAATTTTTTGTCCAATCAATTGCATCGGAGTTTACCTCTCCTCTATCATAATCTAGATCACTATCAAACAGCTTTCTCCAAGTATAATCAGCACTCAATATATCAGTTGAAACTGGCATTCTTTTTCCAGTTATACTTATTCGTCCATCTAAATTTAAATCTCCAATATTTGAAGAATCTTCAGGATTAACCGTATATATCTCTCCAGTTGTATTGTTAACTATTTTTGATACTCTTACGACAGGATAGTGAGCTAGTTGTATCACCTTATTGTCATAATTGCTTGTATAAGCTCGCTCATTATTAATTATAATATCTTGATAAACGCTTGATAGACTCTCAATATCTGAGTACCTGAGTAGTTCGATGCTATTTGATTCGGCCTTGGTTATTACTTCTCCCTCAACATCTTTTTTATTTGATATAAAGCTTATTTGATCAAAACCAAAGGGGCTGCCTCCAGTCTCTGGATTTAAATCCTTTTCCAATTTATAGTTTCCTGAGATAACCCCACTTGCATCTATGCTTTCTGGATGCAAAAGACCAGAGCTGCTACCTATTACGCTTGCTATTGAAAATATCGGCTGCATCGGAAGATTTCCACTTTTAAATGCCATATACCTTCTTTCCTCAGAGGTTCTCTCAATATCTTGTCCATCTTGACCTAAAATATGATTATTTCTATCATCAAATGCGTTCCCAGTACCAGACAAGTCAGTATATATAAAGGATTCAGAATTACTAATTATGTTTCTTCCAAGAAGGTACGCGTCAACCTTACCGCCAGTCCCTGAATCTATTATTCTTTGAGAGCCATCATTTGTTTCGATAGTTTCAGTCCCATCTCTTAACATTAATGAGTTTCCTGGCTCTATAACTATTGCATCAGAAACGCCTTCTGCTGTTAGTATCGCATTTTTGTAACCTGCTGAAGTTCCAATATTTGATCCACTAAAAACAGAAAGTATTCTTGCTCTAAAAGATGAGTCTACCTCTCTGTTCGTTCCGCCGAATGTCGCTACAACATTCACAACTGAAAGGGCCTCTCCAAGATTTGAGCTATTTATTTGAAATGGAGGTACATTCCCAAACGTGCCTGGCCTTAATGCCTGAATTGGCACCTCTATAGCATAAATACTATTTAGGCCAGCTAAATTTAAAGACTTTCTCATTCTATTTGCAGTAGCTGCCAACTGACCCTTATCAGAAGTGCTTATTGTAAAGCTTCCTATTGTCTCAAATGCTGCTCCACTTCTTGAGTTTAATATTGTTCCTGCAGGAATTTGAATATCTGATATAATACTGCTTGTTGTAAAAACAGCTATACCACTAGCTGATGCACCAGTGTTTCTTGATAGTCCAAAGTTTGCAGCAAGCCTATCAAGATCTGTCCCCACTGTTGTTGCCAGAGATTGTCTCTCTGCAACCTCTAGCAGTACATTATATAGTTGAGATAATTGATCTGCTTGAACATCTACAAATAAATCTCTAGAAACTGTTCCAGGCTTAGTATCCAAGTCAGGCTGAGTTAGCCTAAGCCTTTCAATCATCGAGGATACAATTTCACTAAAAGATCTAAATGACGCCATAATATTTTCCTAAACTAATCTTACTGTTATTGATTCAGATATTTCTGAAAGCTGCTGAGTTATTACCGATACAAAAACATTATATAATCTAGGATCTCCAACATCTCTTTCTACTCTAACCCCTTTTATGCTAAGAATAACCTCAGCTGGAGACAGTATTTGTCTTTGAATCTGAATTTTTTGCAAGCTAATAAGCTTTGATATTCCTTCATATACTGTTTGTTCAATTTTTGATTCTATTAAGCTATTATTTATATGATTATCAGTGCTTATTATTCCAAGCTCACTACCATACTCCTTATGGTACTTAACACTCCCCTTTCTTGTTAAGAGCATTTTTATAATATCCTGTCTTAACTTTGAGTTTTTTGTAACTGTTTCTAGAGTGCCGTCTTCAGAAAGTTTTAGATCACCATTTTTAAGCTTTAAACCAAAAGACATTAATAAAATCCTATAGCTTTTATTTCTATATTTGGTTAAAAAATAGTAGAAAAAACAATAGGAAATTAACTCGCTGGACCTTTAACGCTATCTCCCGCAAAAGCCTCGCCTTGGGCCTCTACAGATAAATTCGATCTAAAAATATCATATACAGAATTGACAATTAAAGTAATAATATTTACGGAATCGATCATACTCATTCTTTTTATAAGCGAAAAGTGTCTTATGGGGAATTCAGAAGTCATATTTCTATATTGCTCATCATTTAAGAGTCCTAGTAATGCCCCCTCTGGTGCAGAAAATAGAGCCAAAGAAAATGCTACTGCGTCAATTATTCCAACGCCTTTATGTGCGCCTAATACTGAAGAAACTTCAGTCATAGCTTTATCCGAACTCTTGTCCGCTACTCTCTTTACTTTTTCTTCACCCTTTTTCATCTCTGCATCTAGAGCATTTCCAACTGCGCCTATTATTGAAGTTACAGGACCCATAAGATGGGCATTATTTATGCTAGATTTTCTAAGTGTATTTTCTTGAATATTTATAAGCTCTGAATCTGCCCCTCTTCCCAAGAATAGCATCATAGAGTCTTCAATCAGCTTTGCTGACCGATAATATTCTTCTGGTATGCTATCATTTTTTGTTTTTATTTGCTTTGTTTTTGCCCCATCTGAGGTTGGCTTTGCACTCTCATCTGGTTTCATGCCTGTTCTTCTTTGAATTCTTCTTATTTCTTCTCTTTTACCATCAACATGCTTTGCTAGAGCTGGAATCGAATCATAAAGCCTGCTTATAATCATTGCTTCAAGGGGGCCAAGTGACTCAGTTAATTTTGGTGGCTCAGAAGAGTTTTCAAACCCAGGAAGAGGAGGGGTCGGAAAGTTTCCCGAAGCATTATCTAGCCTTATTCGTATAACCGCCTCCAATAGAGTTGGCTTTATTTTTTTTCTATTAACCATCCTTTGTGATTCTGGCAAAAATGGTTCAGCAACTATTTTTTCAGGCTCATTGATACATCTTGCAATTTCACCATCATGTATCGGAGGAAATAATAGATGGCAATATTTGTAAAATCCTTCTTTATTTTCTAAATTCATAACATTTGAAGGGTCTGTTGAAGGAGCTCCATAAAGCTCTCTAAACAACTTTTCTGCTCTACCCTTGTCTTCTTTTAAAGAATTTATTATTAACAAATAGTCATTAGAACCACTATCTTGAGAATCAAGAAAGCCTTTGAATGCTATAAATGCCTGAATTATATCTGCCCCAATTGGGAGATTTGTTTTATAATTTTTTACTACAATTTCTGCAGACTCTGCAACACCTTTTGTTGCTTTTTTAATATGATTAACTGCTTCGCTAATTGATTTTAATGACTCATCATCTATTACTGGATTTACATTTTTTGCGCTTCCAGAATTAATAAAGTCAAACATCTTTGATTCATGAACTCTTTTTTCTTCTGCATTTTGTCTTTGATTTAAAACTCCGGCTAACCCACCATTTATTGAAGCTCTTGGTATTCCCTCATCCAAATTTGTTGAAGCCAAATCAAGATTCCCATTAGAATCCAAATTGTAAAGACAACTTCTGCATGAAGAGATATCTGAAGAAGATGGCATTCCAATCATTCTTAAAAATGTATTTTCATAAGACTCAAGGGCACCTTGCCTATCTGCTATCAACTTTACTGAGCCAAACGTACTATTACCCTCATCATCAATTGGCATCCAAGATGACCTCATTGTGGCCAAGAGACTAAAAAAACTAGAAAAACTATCAAAAGCAGCAAATAATGCCTTTGTATATTCATTTACAGACTTTCCATCCTCTCCTGCAGCCTTCAAAAGATCTTCAGATATATCGCTTCCACCAAGAGTTAGTCTTATCACGTCTTTTGCTGTGGAAACTTTGCTAGAAAGGGCTGTTTTACCCATCTTTTCTGCAGCTTTAATTCTATCTCGTAAATTCTCAGTCATTTAATTTTCTAACTTTGTTCCAAACGCTTGAGGCCTTGACTTTGCTAGGCCCGCATTATCATCTGGATCTTCTGATAATTCTTTAGTAAGCCTATAGGCTACAGTTAGAACTCTATCTATCTTCATAATAGAGCCCGGTCCAAAATTTTCCTGCTCAAGCAGCACTTGGGCTTGGTCTGGAATACAATCAACCTCATCTCCCTCAACATTGCTATCAGAAGATATAATTCCTCTTTCTGCCCATGCCTTAACCATAATTCCACAAATATATGCTCTTATTAGCACTTGTCCTGGCTCATCAGCTTGAATTGCAGCAATATATTTCTCACCCTCTTTAACAATTAACTTACTGCTGTCTTCATTTGGAGCTACAAGTCTTGCAGTTCCTCCTGTTGTATCTTTTAATATTTCTATTCTTATTTTATCAGACCAATCGCCTGCCTCCGAAAGAGGGTCGTCATAAGAGTCTCTAGGCAATAATTCTATAAATGCTTTTTCACCAACTGTTGTTAATAAGTAGTCTCCGATTCCAGACGCATATTCTGCTGCCCCAGTAACCTTTGGAAGCTCAGTAACTCCATCGGCAATATCCTCGTTATAATCAGCAGTAGGATCTACCATTGGAGACTCTGATTCTTCCGTATCATCAACAAGCTTAAACCCTGTATTTAATGGATTTACAACCCAGGAGCAAGTATCATCTATTGCATCACCAACACATGCTCTCATTGTGTCGTACAGATCAGAAACATTATCCATATCCCACTTAGCTCCATTTAGCCTTTCTAATAACTCTTCTACATTTTGCGATGATGCTAGAGCAGCCAATATTGCTTCAGATCCATCGTCAACAAAGCTTTTTAAAAGCTCAATACACGATTGTGTATCTGAAACTATAGGCCTAAAGTCATCGGGCCATACTCTGTCTGGATCTATTTCTGGAGCATCTATATCAAAAAGAGCACCATTTAAATCAGCGGTTTGACAAGCTTGAGATATTTCATCGGAAACCTCTCTCATATCAAAAAAGTAAAGCCTAGGAAAATCGAATATATTCAGGGTTTGAACTGCATCTTGTAATTGCTCTAAACCCTCTGAGGTTGCCATAAAGTTATGTATTGGATATTCTGGATGTGGAAGTCCATCATCCCACCCTCCTGCTGGCTTTTCAATTTCTTGATTGCCGAGACTTTCTAGCTCAAAACCTATCTCACTAAGTGGCGGGCCTCCATTTTTAAGGGGTCCAAACAGTGCATTTATTGGGTCTATTATAATGGTATCAATGAAATTCATTACAAACCCAATTAGCCCCGTTGCCGTTGCTTGAAGCTTGTTATTTGCATTAAAGCCTTCAGCTGGGATGTTTCCTGTAGAAAAAGCATGAGAATTTAGGTCAATTTTATTATTGTTTGAAGCAATATATGTAGCATTTGCTTGCATCCCAACGATTTGCTCCCCAGGAACGTCATTCCCGTTATACGAAACTGGCCTAAATACATCCTTCTTTTCTCTTGCTGTTTTCATTTTTGAAGCAGAAAGTTTATTTATTAACTTAGCTTTTATTGAAACTATTCTATTTCCACTAAATTGAATTCCATTTTCTTTAATAAAGTAAACATTTGCATCATCATCAATCATTGCAACCTTGGGAACTCCTGGAAAAACTTTTTCACTAACAGTCTCAACTAGGGGCTCAATCGGCTCCCCTCTTTCGTCAAACTCTCTTCTAAAGCTTGATACAGGCATTGTTAGTGGGGCAATATTATTTGTTCCTGCGGAAAAATAATTTGTATGTCCGTCTACGGGGCTCACAAATCCAGTTCTGCCAGTTTGATCTGCACTTGGGGACAAGTTTGATACGATCAAATCTTCACCTGCCAAACTTAATACCGCAGGGGCGGAATCTAAAGTTTGCATATCACTAATTAGCTTTGGATCATAAAACATAGAAAAAAACCAATCGAAAGCTAAGTTATCAGTTTTTCCTCCACTATTAAATTCAAATTTTACATCCAAAGAGTTTGAGTTATACTTGACTGATCTTGAAAAAGAAACTCCAAAAGTTCCATCAAACTCATTTGAATTAAATCTCATTGAATTTTTATTAACATTCTCAAAGCCATCATCAGTTTTCTCACCTAAAAAGATATTTTCATCTTCCCTATCTAAAGATATAATGAAATTTCCATTTACTGGCTCTACAAGCACGTCATTTATGTTTGCTACTATATCTTTGCAATCTATATCTTCATTCTTAAATGATTGATCTGCACTATTTATTGGCCTTGAATTAAATGCATTAGATGGAGTATTTCCATTAGCGGTAACGCATTCAGGTGGAAGCTGAGTATAGGATTGAGCTAGCGGCAATACCTTGCTTGGATCTATATTACCTCCCGGCATCGCCTTACCAACTACCATGCCCGCAATCATTGTTGGGTCAAGACAAGTCTCTGCATCCTCCATGCTCATGTTTCCATTTCCAGTGGAGCAGCTAAAATTAAAAATTAATTCCATCATCTCAAGGAACATAAGCAATATGCCAATAATTGGCTCTAATACTTCAATTTCTGCATTTAAACTAAAAATATGTTCATTTAAGGTTCTTTCTAGAGCTTTTATTGATGCATAATCTTTTTTCTTTATTGCATTATCTAGGGCCGTAATAACCTCATTTATGGCAATCATCCAGCCAATTATTTTTACAAAAACACATTGTAATAGCTCTAGCAAATGTAGTAGCAAATTTAGAAGCATTACTGGTATAGAAATTTGAGGAAGAAGTAGTAATAAGTCATAAAGACATGCAAATAATCTTACAACTGCTCTAGCAGTCTTCCATGGATTCATTAATGCACATAATACATCAATTATACACATTATAATTTTTATTGGAATATAAAGAAGCTGCAAATTTCTTAAATTAAACTTTAACTCTGCAGTTAAGTGAAAAGATAAATCACAAAAACTATTTATAAACTCTTTTGAAGTAGATGAAACATCCATTGTAAATTTAGTAAATTTTAATAAATATTTTTTAATTAAAGCTTTTAGTTCTTTTATCTTTCCCTTTGCATATTCTGAAGCTCCACCAACCATTGATTCGGCCAGTTCATCGACAAGTAACGATATATCTCCGCCTATGGCAAATCCGAGTCTTTTTGCCTCCCTATTTGCATTTGATATTCTAATTGTTTTACAGGGGTCAAATTTGGCCAACTCTTGTTCGGTAAAAGACGGAACTATTATTGTTGAAGTAACTTTTGTTCCGCTAAATCTTAGAGACCCAGTAATATCAACTCGCTTATCAGCTATGAAAAAAAGAGTATTCTCATCAGTTCCACGTGTCGTTACATCTAGTCTTTTACCTTCAGCAATTGCAAGATCCTTTAGGTGCTTTCCGCCTGAAGCAGGTATTTTTTCTGGATAATAGCGAGTTCCACTTTGGTCCACCACATACAATAGCTCTGGGATATTAAATCTAATACCTATAGCATTTTCTACAATGGACTTTGCTGTTAGTTTATATCTTGTTGCATCATCACTTGCCAACAGTAAATTGGGTGGAATTTTAGTTCCATTACTTATAAAAATAGTAAATATATCTATTGAATCAATTAGGCCATTCCCACTTATACTTTCCGCCGATGGCCCCTTTATTGCCAGAGGATCCCCGCCGCCCAGTAGTGCTCCCAAATCTATCCCGTCAAGTGGGTTGTCGACTGGAGGTGGTGGTGCAAAGCTCCCTGATGAGCTTATTATATCAACTACTTCTTTCTTCTTTGCAGTTTTCGGATCTGGTTTGCTTTCGGCCTTTACTATTCCTGCTGTTATAGGGTTTTTTGCTTCAAATGTTTCGCCAACTGTTATATCTATGCTAGGGCTTATTTTTATTGGATTTATTCCAATAATTGATTTTTTCAATGCTCTTTTATACTTAAAGCTTTCTAAAGATTGAGGAATTCTATCACTATCTAAAAATATAGTTTTTGGATCAATATTTAAACCTTTTATTTCCCCATAAGGCAGGTTTTGATTTCTGTCTCTTATAGTCTTTTTCATCTCTTCTATGGTATTGGCTATTCTGAGATCTTCTCCGTTGTATATAACTCCATTTTCTGTAAAACTTAAATCTTCAGGGTTCTTAATGTCTATCGTACAGCCGCTATAAATAGAAGAATCATATTCAACATCGTAAAGAAAATCTTCTACATGAACTTTTACATCTGCCCATCCCCTATAAGCTGTTTCAACATCTTCACAAGTGATCAGGGCTCTCCCACTTTTTTCAAGCTCAAATATGTCAGTTTTTGTAGGTATTTTATTTCCGTTGACAGATATTTGATATTTAAAATCTGGATTGTAACCATCAAATATAACTCCCAATCTAGATATATTACTCTTTACAATTATTTGGCTAGCTTGGCTTTGATCAACAGAAGTCCACACGTCTGCATCAGACAATATTTTCTTGTCCTTATTAGTTAGAGTAGTTATTGAATCACAATTTGTTACATACCCACCAATCTCATTTATTTTTGCAAAAGAGCCAATGGCTGAAATATTTGATATAAATGCAGGATCCTTATCTCCACCAAGTCTTACCAGTGCATATTTTAAGAAAAGTTGTGACTGCGTTACATCATTGGTACTCGTTATATCGGTAATCCTTTGTGAGCATACTATAAAATAAGCAAGTGACTCATTCTTCAATTTAGAAAAGTTTAAATAAGAATAATCACCTGGAAACGCCAAACTGCCCGCATCATTTGAGGTGGCAACAAAATCTCCTGATTCACTCAGTTTAAACTCTATATTTTTGGCAATTTGAGCTCTAGTAATTCCTGTTATTTGAGAGTTAAAAAAATCAAATGAACCAGGATTTTCAACTTCTATTATTTGAGAAATGGTAGCAAAATCATATATTGGATTTTTACTTTCGTCTCTTGAATTACAGATCATCAAGTAAGCATAAAGATTATTTTCTGGCTTTAAAATACCTGATTTAGATGCTAGCTTTATTTTTGCACTATTTCCATCAGAAAGAACTGGAACATTGTAAGCATAATGCATTCCTTCTGATGATGTTGCTGAAGTAAGTTTTTTATAACCATCTGGATAAATTTCTCCAAAACGATCCATTATTACTAAAAAGTCAGCTTTTTCATCTTTTGCTTCGCCCTTTTCTGTGCCCTCTGGAACAACTCTTAGCAAATCCAACCCGATTGGGTATGCCTTTCCATTGCCGCCTATTAGATCTATTTTTAAATCTGCAACATTTCCAAATAATCCAGTAAACTCACCCATATTTGCATCGAAGTCTACTCCACTAAATTCCAAATGCTTAGGCGTTGTCTTTAATAAATCAACACCATCTTCTGAAAAAAATCTTGTTCTTGACTGACTAATATCATCATTGTTGGTAAACTTTATTCCAATAAGTCCATCAAGGTTCTCGCCCTTGATGACAAACCAAGGATAAGTTGATCCTTTTGTTATTCTCTCTCCATCAAATTTAAACTCCAGTCCAAGATCTATATTTGAAGGAGGTCGTCTTCTTAGTTCTATTTGACTTTCTGCAACTTTATAAATTTGCCCAGTTGAATCAACTATATATGGGATTAGTTTGATAGTTCCAAAATCAGAGAACATATAAAGGTCTTTTGACGAAAATCCAACTTCAATATGTTTTAGTTTTGTCTCTGGATCCTCAAATATAGATGGTGATCCAGTGCTCCTAACCCATAGTGCCGGTATAGACTTTGGCCAATTATAATTATCATTACCATTTTTTTTAATCGTAGTTGTATCAGTTAAGTCAATAAACGTTGGCCTATTCGAAGACATGAGTGGGCTAACTGCACAAAGTTTGTTTCTAAAATATTGTTCATTATTTTCCGCAATTTTTATCTCAAATTCTAGATCAGCCTTATTTGTTAAAAATACATCTGGCCTATTCATTTCTCCG
>CENJ01172816.1_pt1 | contig 27559 bp, 32 predicted proteins | sample 356161 | NCBI WGS metagenome assembly CENJ01 (sample SAMEA2619531, study PRJEB7988) | marine metagenome | biome: marine biome (ENVO:00000447); feature: surface water layer (ENVO:00002042); material: "saline water (ENVO:00002010), including plankton (ENVO:xxxxxxxx)" | depth 5 m | reverse complement strand
TAGCTCAATTGGCTTGATTTATGCACTGAAAAAAATTTTTTATTTAAATAGATATTTATTAACGCTATAACAAAAATATTATGAAATTTTAATAATTCTTTGAATCCTAAGGGGCTTATTTTTGCTTCTATGATATCAGCCAAAAGCTCATATTTTAAATTCTCAAAAAAGACCAAAGATGCATGGTTAATAGTAACAAAAAATTATTCAGGAAAGAGAGCAAAATTAAAAGATTACTTTAACTTTTTTTGTGACTCAAAAGAAGACGTAATTAACAAATTTTCAATTTTTAAAAAGGTTAAAATTGGGTCATCTCATTTTCAACTTGATATAAAAGATTTGTTAATTCATTGTTATCTAATCTTGTGTAAAAAAAAATAATTTTTTTATAAATATTATGACTACATTTTGTTTAGAAGCTGGGATAAATCATTTTGGGAGGATTAAGGAGGCAAATAAAATTTTAGATTATTTTTTAAAATCTAAATTTGATAACTTAACTTTTATGTTACATACAGAGAAATTTTATCAAAAGCATCTTAAAAAAAATATAAATTTTACTCTTGGTAAAAAATTTTATGAAAATGCAATAAAAAAATGTCGTAAGAAAAGAAAAAAAATCGGTATGGCTGTATGTTCTAAAAAAACCTTTCAACATTTTTCCGATTTAAATTTTGATTTTTATAAATTATTAAGCGTAGCTCTAAATCAATCTGACTTGATAAAAGAAATAAATAAAAAAAATAAGCCAATTTTTATTTCATTAGGAGTAAAATCATCAGATAACAAAATTAAAAAATGCTTAAAACTTATAAATGATAAAAAAAAAGTACGTTTACTTCATACGCCTATGACGTATGAATTCAACGAATTAAATTTTGAAAGAATTGATTACTTAAGAAAAAAATTTAAACTTTCAGTCGGTTATAGCAATCACAATAATGATAAAAATACACTTAATTTATTGAGTTTCTTCAAACCTTCTGCTATTTTTCTTTATTGTAAAGTAGCAAGAAAGAAAAATCGCATATATCCTGATAACGATCATGCGTTTTTTTTAGATGAACTAGATAAGATCATTGAAAATTATAAAAAATATTCTGCGATTTTTATAAAACCGAAAAAAATTAAAAAAGTAAAAATATTTGCAAATGAGTTTAAATTTTAAAAAAGCAATCGTAATTGGTGGAAGTAAAGGAATTGGAAAAAGTATTGCTAGAAACTTAAAAAGCGCAAAATATAAATTAGTTGTATGTTCGCGGAAAAATATTGATACTTCAGACCTTAGCTCTGTTGAAAAATTTATTAAAAAAAATAAAGTTGCTGATGTTATTGTTTTGAATAGCGGTGGACCACCACCAATTAAATTTAATAATATTAAAGTTAGTGATTGGAAAAAATATTTTAATCAATTGTTTTTAAGTTATTTTTTAATTCTTAAAAAAATAAAAATTAAAAATAATGGTTATGTTTTTTATATTTCCTCTTCTATTATTAAAGAGCCGGGTAATTCTCTAATTATTTCTTCTTCTTTAAGGTCTGCTATGAGCAGTCTATTGAAATCATATTCATTAAATAACTTAAAAAAAGGAATTACTGTCATTAATATAGCTCCAGGTCCTTTTAAAACTAGGAGAGTTAAAGAGTTAGTTTCAAATCTAAAGGAATTTGAAAAAAAATTACCTTCTGGAAAAATAGGTGATCCAAATGAAATTGGCAGATTTGTAAAATTCATAGTTGAAAATAAAATAAAGTATATTTCGGGATCAACTGTTTATTTTGACGGCAATATAAACAAAAGTTACATTTAGTCTTTGTATGATAATTACGAATAAAAAATATTTATTAATTGGTGACAATCGTACTTGTGAAAATTATGGGTCGATAGCAACTTGTGATCAACTTATTGAACTTATGAGACCAAGACGTTTATCTATAATTCCAATAACTCGAATGGATCAAGATTACGATTATATGCCTTTAGAATTTAAAGAATTTGATGACTACGCTAAAAAAGTGACCGAAGGAGCTGCGCTTAAAATGGAAAAAAGAGCTATCGACAATTGCGATAAAGTAGTAATTAATTTTGAAGGAGCCTTAACACATCATACTAATGCAATTCGATGTGAAGGGAAATATAGAGCAAGAACTAGATACATGCTTTTTTTGGCCTATTATTCATCAAAGTATTGTGGAAAAGAAGTTTCAATAGTCAATCATTGCGTAGATCCAGGTAACTCCTCTGCTGAAGAAATGATTAAGAATGTATATCCCTTAATAAAAAAATGTTGGGTGCGAGATTATATTTCAAAAAAAAATCTTGAAAATCTTGGGATAAATTTCGCTGAGTTTGTGCCTGATGCTTTATATAGATTTGAGCATTCAGAAAAATACACAAGTGATCGTGAGTATATTTGTATAGGTGATACAGCTACATTAGGTTATGCAGATTGGGATGTTGCTAATTTTTTTGAGGAAATGATAAAAAAACTTATTGATCAAGGTCACAAGGTAATTTTCATAGATGGGAATATGTGGAAGATTACAGACACTCTACAATCATTATGTTCTAAGTTAAAAATAAAATGGGTTCATGTAGATAATACAGGATGGCAAGATCTGGCATCTATATTTAAAAGGTCTAAGGTTTTTTTTTCAGGAAGGTGGCACGCCTCGATATTAGCAACTATATGCGGAACTCCATCAATTTTATATGGAACCGATAGCCACAAAACAAAAGCACTACATAACGATTTAGGGGTTCAAGGAAGATTTTATGAGCTAACCGACCTACCTAAATACAAGGATGAAATTTTTCAGCGTATTACCAATGAAAACAATATGGAGGCTAGCTTACTTCAATATGCTAACTCACAAAGAAAGATGGTAAATAAATTCTACTCCTCACTCTAATTTAAATTGCCTTGAAAATTTAATGTAAATATATTAGAGGATAGAAATGCCTTTGTCTTATAAATATGGATTTCTTTTCATTCATGTTCCCAAGTGTGCTGGCACATCAATAGGTAAAAGCTTAAGTCGACTTACTCCATTAACTTTTTATAAATCTGGAGAATTAGATGAGACTACTCCTGAACTTTGGAACCAAGCTACAATGACCGGAGGTATTCATCGCAAGGAAAAACATCTATCAGCTTTTGAAATAAAAAAAATGATTGGAAGTAAAAAATTTGACAAACTTTTTAAGTTTACCTTTGTAAGAAATCCAGCCAGTCGTATAGTTTCTTTTTATAATTTTGCTCGGAATCATAAAAACCCTGAGACAAAAAGAAAGCATGTTCGTTTAGCTTTATCCTGTAAAAATGTAAATGAGTTTATTTCTTCGATTGCTTTAGAAAAAGATCTAGATCTTTTTTTTAATCAGTGGAGGTATATTTACGATTCAAATGGTGAAAATAGTCTAATGAATTATATTGGTAAAACAGAAAACGTCAATGATGACTTTGATAAAATTTGTCATTTATCCGGGTTGAAGAAATCTTTCAAAAGACAAATAATGAAATTTTTTTTTAAAGATCCTTTAGTTATTCCATTACTTAATGTATCTAAAAATAAGTTAAGCGAATACATAGAAGATTTATCGGTTGATAGTAAAAACATATTGAGATCTCGATGCGAAAAAGACTGTGACCTATTTGGGTATAAAATCTAAGATTTTTATTTAATTAAATAATTCAAAAACGATATAAAGAATTTTTTTTTAAGACTTAGCAAAATGTAGGTTTTTGGGGCATTTTTTCTAAATTGAATGAAAAAAAACCTTTACTGTTCAGAAAATGAACGTATATTGTTCAATGATTGAACATATGAAAAACCAAGATCATTTTGAAGTTTTAAGAAAAATACAGAAGAATCCAAATTCAACTCAAAGAGAGTTAGCCGAGGAGCTTGGCTTCAGTCTTGGAAAATTAAATTATTGTCTAAAAGCTTTACAGAGTAAAGGGCTTGTTAAAATGGAAAATTTTAAAAAAAATCCAAATAAAATTAATTATTTTTATGTTTTAACTCCTTCGGGAATAGTTGAAAAAACAAAGTTGACTATTAATTTTATGAAGAGAAAAATGCAAGAATACGATGAACTCAAAAATGAACTAGATAACAATGTGGACAATTCTTAAAATCGATAAAAAAAAAGTTAAGCTTTTAGAGGAAGATTTATCAAAAAAATTTGGTAAAAATTTTAAAATTTATAGTCCAAAAGTAATTGTAGAACGATACTCTTTAAATAAATTAGTAAAGAAAGAGATATCAGTGTTAGGTGACTACTTATTCTGCCATCATAAAGATTTTAACAAATATGAGGCACTCAACAGACTAAAATTCTGCAGAGGCCTAAAATATTTTTTAAATGGATTTTTCGAAGCCCAGACAGAAATAAATGAATTTATTAAAAAATGTAAAGTTCTTGAGAATGAACAAGGTTATCTAAGTCGGAATATATTCAATTTGGAGTTCGATAAAAATTATAAATTTATTTCCGGGCCTTTTGTTCAAAAAATTTTTAAAATTATTAGTTTTCAAAAGAAAACTATTGATATACAAATGGGTAATTTAAAAACTAGAATAGATAAAGAGAAATTTTTATTTAACCCAATTTAAAATAATGAAGACATCTGTGAAATCGATCTTTTATAGAGTGCGGAGCTATGTCTATGTATAAAAATAAAAAGATTGTAGCCATTATCCCTGCCAGGAAAGGATCTAAAGGTATTAAAAATAAAAATTTGCTTAAACTTACAGGTATTCCTTTAATAAAATTTTCTGTAGATTACGCAAAAAGATCAAAATTAGTTGATAAAGTATTTGTTTCTACAGATGGAAATAATATATCTAAAGTTTCAGAAAATTGCGGTGCAGAAACAATAAAAAGACCCAAAAAGTTTTCAAGTGATACTGCATCCTCGGAAAGTGCAATTATTCACTCAATAAATTATATTGAAAAAGTATTAAAATATAAATTTGATATAGTTATTTTTTTACAACCAACAACAGTATTAAGAAAACTTGGTGAGCTTGATCAAGCAATTAAGATGTTTATTAAAAAAAAATCTGATACACTTTTTACAAGTGTAGATCTTCAACCATTTTTATGGGTAAGAAACAAAAAAAAACTTAGATCAATAAACTTTAATTTTAAAAAAAACAGGATAAGAAGACAAAACAATCATACAATAACTGAGACAGGCTCTTATTACATTGTTAAAAAAGAGGTTTTTTTAAAATACAATAACAGATTTGGTAAAAAAATTGTAAATTTTGAATCTGATTTTCACTCTTTATTTGAAATAGATACAATAAGCGATTTTAAATATATAACAGAATTGCTTAAGACAAACATTCCAAAAAAATATAAGTTATGTATACCAAAAAAAAATTAAAATATATTAATGCTCACATTAATGAACATATAAATATGTTAAGTCTTATCAATTTAAATTTAAAAAACAAAATTATTGAAGCTTCTATAATTATTGCAAATTCTCTAAAAAAAAAAGGTACAATATATTGGTGTGGAAATGGAGGGAGCGCCTCTGATAGCTTGCATCTTTCAGCTGAGTTCATTGGAAAATTTAAAAAGAAGAGAAAGCCATTAAAATCGATTTCTCTAGCTGGTAATTCAGCTACATTAACATGTATCGCAAATGACTATGGATATGAAAATGTGTACTCTAGACAAATAGAAGCTTTGGGGACATCTAAAGATGTGTTAGTAGGAATAAGCACATCTGGAAATAGTAAAAATATTGTGAAAGCAATAGAACAAGCAAAGAAAAAAAAAATCCAGGTAATTAGCTTATTAGGAAATAATGGAGGAAAGTGCAGAGGAAAAGCTGGACTAGATTTAATTGTACGCTCTAACTCTACAGCAAGAATTCAAGAAACACATATTATGATAGGACATATAATTTGTGATTTAGTAGAGAAAGAAATGAATTTGTGAAAATTTTTTTGATTGCAGAAATAGGAATTAATCATAATGGCGACATTAAAATCGCCAAAGAATTAATTGACTTTGCAAAGGAAGCTGATTTCGATGCAGTTAAATTTCAAAAAAGAGATATCGATACTGTTTATGCTAAACATTATTTAGATGCTAATAGAAGAAGTCCTTGGGGAACAACGCACAGAGAACAAAAGGAGGGTCTCGAATTCGGTGAAAATGAATATAAAGAAATTGATCAATATTGTAAGAAAAAAAATATTCATTGGTTTGCCTCTGCTTGGGACGTAAAATCTCAAGACTTTTTGAAAAAATTTGATCTTAAATATAATAAAGTTGCATCTGCAATGTTAGGAAATTTTCCATTACTTTCCAAAATAGCAGATGAAAAAAAACATACTTTTATTTCTACAGGAATGTCGACTTTAGAAGAAATAGATCAAGTTGTTGACCTATTTAGAAAGAAAAATTGTAAATTCGAATTAATGCATTGCAATAGTTCCTATCCAATGAAAGATGTAGAAGCAAATTTAAATTGTATGAAGACACTCAAAAAAAGATACAATTGTAATATCGGATATTCTGGACATGAAAGTAGTTTGATTGGTGTAAGTCTTTTAGCTGCCTCTTTAGGAGCCTCGTCAATAGAGAGACACATTACTTTAGATAGAGCAATGTATGGATCAGACCAACCTGCATCAATTGAAGCAAAAAATTTAAAAGATCTATCTACATTATTGAGAAAAACACATTTAATTTTAGGAGATGGTACAAAAAAAATAACAAGTGAAGAGGAAAAAATTAGAAAAAAATTAAGAATAGAAAAAAAATTATGACAATAATTAACAAACAACAAGAACGAAAAGTTTATTTTAATGGAAAATTTGTCCCAGAATCCGAGGCAAAAGTGTCGATATACGATTCTTTTTTGATGTTTGGAGACATGGTATTTGAAATGACAAGATCATTTAATAAAAAACATTTCAAATTAAAAGAACACATCGATAGATTATTTTTAGGTTTAAAAATATTAAGGATTAATATTGATAAAACTAAAAAAGAATTAGAGGAAATTTGTGAGGAAACAGCGAAAATTAACGAAAAAACATTTGCAAAAGATGAATATAGGTCAGCTGTTCAATTTTTATGCTCTGAAGCATCAGCTTATATGACTGGTCAAAATGTTATTATAGATGGTGGAAGATCTATTTGGTAAACAATCCCTTGTTTTAATAGGTTGTAAGAGTAATCCTTGAAATTAATTTTTAAACTTAGAAATATTTAATTTATCAAATGCAAAGATTTTTAGCATTATTTTTTTGTATTTTAAGATCAAAAAAAATATTTTCTATTGATAAGAAAAAATATGTAATTTTTGATTGTGTAAATTCTGATATTCTATCAAAAATTTTACCCAAAGATCAAACATACGTACTCTCTGCTAGATCTTCAAAAATAAATACAATTTTAATAAATTTTAAAACAATTATATTTGTTTTAAAAAATATATTTTTAAGATCAATACAATTAAATTATTTTATCAGCTATTTAAAACAAATTGATCCAAAATACGTGATTACTACCATAGATAATTCTTTGAATTTTTCAATTTTAACAAAATATTTTGAGAATAAAATTAAATTTATAGCAATACAAAACGCTACACGAGGAGATTTTTATGAAAATACATCTGGTTATAACAAACTTTTATATTTTACAAATTACATAGGCATGAGTGACTTTGATCATGACCTAATGAAAAAAAAAAATATTGTGGTAAAAAATTTTATTGCACTTGGTTCATTAAGAAATTCCTTTTACAAAAATTTCAAATACCCTAAAATTAACTCTAAAAAAAAAAATTACGACATTTGTTTAATTAGCAAACATATTTTTAGAAATGGATTACCAATAAACGACAGTCATTCAAATGCAATATTTAAGATTATAAAGTTTCTTGCCAGGTATATAAAAAAAAATAAAAAGACTATTATCATTCAATCTAAATCGAAGGAAGGAAATCTTGTTGAAAAAAAATTTTATGAACAAGCGTTTTTAAATACAAATTATAAGATAAGATGGAAAGATAACACCAATCACAACTCATATGAAAGCATTGCATTTAGTAGTTTAGTTGTTGGCGCTCCCTCTACATTACTCAGAGAGGCTTCTATATATCCAAATGTCAAAATAATATGTTTTAATTCTGAGAAAAAAGAAAAAAAAAATCCTTTTTCTGAAACAAATCACATAGATGAGCTAACATATGAAAAATTTGAAAAAAAATTAAATTTTTATAATGATCTTGGACAAGCTGATTATGCCCAAAAAACAAATACTGATATCGATTATATTATGAAAAAAGATGACACAGTAAAAAATTTTTTAAGTCTTCTAGAAAAAGAAAACACAAATTTGATTTAAAAAATGAAAAACAATTGTATCGCAATTATCCCAGCTAAAGCTATTAGTTCAAGGCTGCCTAATAAGAATATTAAAACTTTTTTAAATAAACCAATAATTGGCATGACTATTGAGACTCTAAAGAAAAGTAAAATATTTGATAAAATAATAGTATCTACTGATAGTACAAAAATTGCTCATATAGCAAAAAAATATGGAGCAGAAGTTCCTTTTTTAAGACCAAAAAAAATTGCTCATAAAGTTATATCTACAAGGCCTTCTATTAATCACTGTATTAATTTTTTGATCAAAAAAAAATTTAAATTTGATTATGTTTGTGAAGTTTATCCTGCAAACCCATTTTTAAAAATTTCTGATCTCAAAGAAGGAAAAAAGAAAATAATTGAACAAAAAACTCAGTTTGTTTTTTCTGCTACAAATTATTTGTTTCCTTATTATAGATCTTTTTTGTTCATGAAAGGTGCTCTAAAACCTATATTTAAATCTAACATAAAAAAAGGGTCGCAAAATTTAAGAAAAATTATGTGCGATGCTGCACAATTTTATTGGGCTCATAAAAATACATGGAGAAAAGATAAAATCTCAATTTTTTCTCCCCAATCAAGTGTTATCAGAATTCCTAGCATACGTTATCATGATATTGATACACCCGAAGACTGGACAAGAGCAGAGCTTTTTTACAAAGTATTAAAAACAAAGAAAAAAATATAATGAAAATTTTTATTAATAAAAATTTATCTTTTTGTCAAAACTCAAGACCATTAATTATTGCTGAAATTTCTTGTAATCACAAGGGTAACAAAAAAAACTTTTTGCAACATATAAGATTAGCTAAAAAATACGGTGCAGACTTAATTAAGATTCAAACTTATAGACCTCAAGATATGGCAATAAATAAAAAGTTTAAAATTAATTCTGGTATTTGGAAAGGGATAAATTTATGGAAATTATACGATAAGGCTCACACTCCTTTTGAATGGCATAAAGATGCATTCAAATTAGCAAAAAAAATAAAAATACCTCTTTTTAGTAGTCCATTCAGTATTGAAGCAGTGAATTTTTTGGAAAAAAACTTTAATCCTCCACTTTATAAAATTGCTTCATTTGAAATTACCGATCTTAAATTAATAAAAAAAATTGCTTCTCTAAAGAAACCAGTAATTATTTCCACAGGAATGGCAAATTTTAAAGAAATTAATAGAGCCATTAAAATTATTAAGAGATATCATAATAAAATAATAATAATGCATTGTGTATCTGGATATCCTACTCCGAACACTGACTCGAATATTAGATTTATAAATAAACTCAAGATTTCTTATAAAAATTTGATAGGACTTTCGGATCATACTAATGATATTTATTCATCATTAGCCTCAGTGCCTTTTGGTGTTGTAGCTATAGAAAAACATTTTATTAAATCTAAAAACTCAAATACATTTGACTCTGAATTTTCAATTAATCCTAAAAAACTAAATGATTTAAAAAATTATTCTAGAGAAATATTTAGTAGTTTGGGAGAAGAAAAAAAAAAAGATATAAAATCTGAAAAACATAGGAATTTAAGAAGATCAATTTTCATAATTAAAAATATAAAAAAAAATGAAAAAATTACAAAAAAAAATATTGACACTTATAGACCAAAGATTGGTATTTGTGCATCTGAATATTTCAGAGTGCTGGGAAAAGTGGCAAAATATGATTTAACAGCTAATCAACCTCTTCATTGGCAAGATCTAAAAAAATAAATTATAAAAAGGAGATAATATGAAAAGTATATTAATAACGGGTGGAACTGGAAGTTTTGGACAAGCATTTGTAGAATTCCTTCTTAAAAATTATAAAAATAGATATAAAAGAATTATAGTTTTTAGCAGGGATGAATTTAAGCAGTTTCAAATGTCTTTAAAATTTCCTAAATCAACATATCCTCAAATGAGATATTTTATTGGAGATATTAGAGATCAAAATAGACTCGAAAGAGCCTTAGAAAATATTGACTGCGTAGTCCATGCGGCAGCTTTAAAACAAATTGCTACAGCTGAGTATAATCCCATTGAATTTATTAAAACAAATATTATTGGTGCACAAAATGTTGTAGAGGCTTGTATAAATAAAAAAATAAAAAAAGTAATAGCTTTGTCAACTGACAAAGCAGTTTCACCACATAATTTATATGGATCTACAAAACTGTGTAGCGACAAATTATTTATTTCTTCAAATGTATACTCTGGACAAACATTGAAATGTTCTGTGGTTAGGTATGGAAATGTTCTTAAATCTAGAGGGTCTGTAATTCCTTTATTTTTATCTCTTAAGGATAAAGGTTACTTTCCAATTACTGATAAAGAGATGACTAGATTTAATATAACCTTAGAGGAAAGTGTAAAAATGGTTGACTGGGCAATTAACAAAGCAATTGGAGGTGAAATCATAGTTCCTAAGTTAGAGTCTTACAGAATCATTGATATTGCAAAAGCTATTAATCCAAAAAATAAGATAAAGATTATTGGAGTAAAAAGGGGTGAAAAAATTCACGAGGAACTCATTAATGAGCATGACAGCCCTTATACTGTCGATGTAGGAAAATATTATTTGGTTTTACCTGATAACGATAAAAAAACTTTAAATCTATTTAAAAAAAGTTTCAAATTTAAAAAAATTCCTTCAAAATTTAGCTATACTTCACAAAAAAAGAAATATCTATCAATACAAGAAATCAAAAAACTAATCTTAAAATAAATTAAAAGTTTTAATTTAATGAAAAAAATTTGGTCAATTTTTGACAATTCAACTAGAATTGAGTTTATTTTTTTATCTGTATTATTATCTTTTAGCACTTTGCTTGAGACCATTTCTCTATCTTTATTGATACCAATTATTGTATCTTTGACAGATAACAATTTATTTGAACTTTATCCAAAAATATCTATTTTCATCGACTATTTTCAAGAAATATTTTCTACCAACATCATAAATATGTCTTTGATTCTTTTTGGTATAACAATAATCTTTAAAAATTTATTTCAAACTTACATTAATTTTAAAGAGGCAAATCTAAATATGAGAGTTCAAGAAGTCACATCTCAAAGATTATTTAATGCATTTTTATCAAGAAATTACAGCTTTCATTTGAAAAGTAATTCCTCTGATCTAATTACAAAAATTAGAAATGAGACCAGGTATTTTTCTCAATCAGTGCTTTCAATTATAACTATACTCTCTGATTTGATATTAATTACCGGGATAAGTATTTTACTACTTTTTTTATTTTTTAAACTTACATTTATAACTATTATTTTTAGTATTTTATTTTCCTTTATTTTTTTAAAGATATTTAAAAGTTATATAAATAAAGCTTCTCAAAAAAGACGAGATATTGATTTTAAAAAAACTCAAATGTTACAAGAAAGTATTCAAGGTATAAGAGAAATTATCTTGTCTAATATGAGTAAAGATATTTTAGATAATTATAGAACTATATCTAACAGCTATGTCAAACATCTTACATTAACCGCCATGCTTAAGAAACTCCCTAAGGTTTATTTTGAGTTTTTAATTTTATCTGCTTTGATTTTTGTAGCTTTTGTAGCTTTAAACTATTTTGAATTTGATAAGTCTCAAGTTATTTTACCAACAATAAGTCTTTTTGCAGCAAGTGCATTTAAAGTTTTGCCCGCAGTAAATAGAGTTGTAGGTTCGATACAAAGTTATAAATTTTCTTTCCCAGCGGTGCTATCTGTTTATGATGAGTTACAATATAAAGAAAAAATAATTTTAACACCTCAAAAATACGATATTAATCAAATTAATTTGAATGATGTAACATTCTCTTATCCAAATACATCAAAAGAATTATTTAAGAATTTGAATTTGCAAATCAAATCTGGAGATAAAATTTTACTTATAGGAGAGTCGGGAATAGGAAAAAGTACCTTTCTTGATGTCCTAGTTGGGTTGCAAAAGCCAGACTCAGGAAATATTGTCATTAATGACTCTATAACACTCGATAATAAAGAAAATCTTACAAATTCTTTAAGTTACGTTTCACAAAAAGTGTTTTTGTTTAACAAAAGCCTAAAATTTAATGTCACTTTATCAGAAGAAGATTTTGATCAACAAAAGTTTGAAAAAGCTATTAAAACAGCAAATCTTATAAATTTAATACCCAATTTAAAAGATGGAATAAACACAAAACTAGGCGAGTCTGGAGCCATTCTCTCTGGAGGTCAAAAACAAAGAGTGATGATAGCTAGAGCTCTTTATAAAAATGATACTTTTTTGATCATGGATGAACCTACTTCATCTTTAGACTCTGAAATGTCAAATTTAATAATTAAGCCACTTATTAATAAAAAAGATCTCACTTTAATAATGGTTAGTCATAATGAAGATTTTAAAAGATTATTCAAAAAAGTCTTGAAAATTAAAAACTCAAGCATATTAGAAATATAAAATATCCATCATTAATTAAAATATGAGTCATAATCTTTTTCTTACTAAGATTTATAAAGAACAATATTATTTACAAAATAAACTTTTTTTGGGTCACTGGTCTATTGAGGATATAGTTAATACTGTTGAACTAGGAGACCATAAAGTACAAGCTTATCATTGGGATAATAGTGATAAACTAGATAAAGACTATGCATATTTATATGAGCTATATTATAAATTATTAAAAAGTCTTTGTGCTAAACTAAATAGCATTCACGGTTTACAAAAATCTGAAAGATATTGGCAAATAATAATAGGTTCTTGGCTTGAGATATTTTTAGTTTGTGTATTTGATAGGTGGGAAAGTTTAAAATATGCATTAAGTAATTATGAAATAACTAATACATATTCGTTTGAGAGCAATTATTACGACCTTATCGCAAGCGACTTACCTGAATTTTTAAAATTAAGCCAATCACACAGATGGAATAATTACTTGTTAACTGAAATAATAAAATTTAAAAAAATATCAAAAATAAATCTTAAAGTAAATAAAGTAGAAAAAAATATAAAGGACACTAAGACCTACCAGACAAATAAATATTTAAAAAATAAAAATTTCCTTTTAGGCTTTTGTGACAAAATACTTGGAATTATACAAAAGAAGCCAGAACTCGTTTTATATCAAACTTATTTTAAAAGAAAAAATAATTTATTACTTTTTTTTAAAAATAAAACTCTTCCAAGGCTATACTTTGAATTTGAAAAAAAAATAGAACTTGATTCACCAAAAAAAAATAGAGAAACACTCAGTATAGATTTTAAAACTGAAGATGATTTTGAAAAATTTATTAGAAATAATATATTTAAATTTATGCCTTTATCAAATCTAGAAGGTTTTAAAAAAATAAGTGAATATTGCAAGACTATTTCAATAAAACCAAAATTAATTATCTCAGCAACCGGTCACCATAATGATATTTTTTCTATATGGGTTGCCCAAAGAACTGATAAAAAATCAAATTATTTCATATCAGAACATGGAGGCTGTATTGAAGATACTCCGAAATTTGATGCGTACATAAAAAAATCTGATTGTTTTTTGTCTTGGAATCATTCAGATAAAGAAAAAGTTTTTCAAATGGCTCCTAGTTTTTACACAAAAAAAATAAATAAAAGTAATCTTATTAAAGGCGATAAAATTTATATTATTTTAGCTGGAACTCATTTATATAATTTCATTGCTCAGTACGCACTTAAAGGTAGTCAAATAATTAATACTTATAACAGTCTTAAACAACTAAATACACTTCCACAAAAGATAAAAAATAAGATAAGATTTCGATTACATCCAGGATCAAAAGAGTGGGATATGGAAAAAAGAGTCAAATTTGATTTTGATAACAGTGCAATATGTAAATACAAAAAAATTGATGACTCTTTCTTAAATGCAAGTATATTGATAAATATAGATTTTCAAACAGCATTTTATGAGTCAATGTATTCACAAAAACCTGTAATAGTTTTTGCAGATAGAAAATTGACAAACAATATAAACCCAAAAATTAAAAAACTTTTTGAGAAATTTATTGAACAAAAAATAATTATAGGCAATATCAATGATCTTTTATCGCATATTAATAATATATCAGAAAACCCTTTAAAATGGTGGAATTCTGAACCCATAAAAACACTTAGAGATGAATTTAGTTATCTTTGTTCAAAAAAAGATGATGAAAATTTCATTAAAGAAATAACAGCACTTAAAAAAAAATATGAAAAAAAATAATATTCCATACGGCAGACAATTTATAGATAAACAAGATATTAAAGAAGTTGTAAAATCTTTAAAAAGTAAATTTATAACTACAGGTAATTACGTTAAAAAATTTGAGGAAAAAATTAAAAAGAAATTTAACTCAAAATATGCAGTATCTTGCTCGAGCGCTACAGCAGGCTTACATTTAGCTTTTAAGTCTATAAATTTAAAAAAAAATGATGTTATTTTAATGCCCTCAATAAATTTTATTTCATCTTACAGCATGGCAAAACAAATGGGAGCTAAAATTTATCTAGTAGACATAGATAGCAAAACAGGGCAGATGACCTCAGGCAATGTTTTGGACTGTATTAAAAAAAATAAAATAAAAAAAGTTAAAGCTTTAATTTCGATGTATCTTGGTGGTTATGTTGAAAATAATATCGATTTTTTTAATTTAAAAAATAAATTAAGATGTTACTTAATTGAGGACGCTTGTCACGCTATAGGCTCAGAATATTTATACAAAAAAAAATATTATAAAATTGGCTCATGCAAGCATTCAGACATTTGCGTATTTTCCTTCCATCCAGTAAAATCAATAACAACAGGAGAGGGTGGAGCCGTATTAACAAATAAAAGAAATATTTCCAAAAAGTTGAGAATTTTAAGAAATCACGGGATATTAAGAAAAAAAAAATATTGGAATTATAATATTCAAGATCTTGGATATAACTATAGATTAAGTGATATCAATTGTGCTTTAGGTTTTAATCAATTAAACAAGATCAAGATTTTTTATAAGAAAAGGAAAAATATTTTTTCTTTTTACAGAAAAAAGTTACAACCTTTTAAAAAATATATTTACCTTCCGGAGGTAAAGAATAAAAGAAATTTTTATCATTTGTTTCTTCTTGGAATTAATTTCAGAAGGGTTAAAAAATCAAAAGACGATTTTATAAAATATTTAAATAAAAAAAAAATTTTTCCTCAATTTCACTATGTACCAATTTATAAATTTTCTTTTTTTAAAAAATCAAAAATAAAAGAATTTGATGGAACAGAACAATATTCGAAAAGTTATTTATCTTTACCAATTTACTATGAATTAAATAAAAATGATCAAAGCTATATTATTAATTGTATAATAAGTTATTTAAAAAAGAATAAAAAAATAAATTAATTAATTTGTCTATGAAAAGACTATCTATTACATTTCTTCTTGATAAAAAAAATAATTGGATTTCCAAACATATAAATTTTCGTTCATTTAAGAACAGTCGAAAATATTATTTTAAAGTAAAAAGAGAACTCCGTTTAATCAAAAATCAAGATATTGTTTTTCCAATTAACTTTACCAAAATTCTTTCAAAAAGGTTTTTGAAAAATAATAAATTAATTATGATTATTCATGCAAGTAATCTACCGGAAGATAAAGGGTTTGCTCCAATGACAAACCAAATTCTAAAAGGTAAAAATGAAATCTTTTTTAGTCTAATTAAAGCCGATGCAAAAGTTGATAGTGGTGATATTTGTTTTAAAACAAAAATAAAACTAGATGGTACTGAACTTTATGATGAATTAAGGAAAAAACAGGCATTCGAGATAAAAAAAATGATACAAAAATTTTTAAAAGATTACCCAAAAGTTTCTTTTACAAAACAAAAAGGCCTTGGATCATTTAACAAAAGGAGAAGATCAAACGATAGTAAACTTAACATTGAAAAGTCTATTAAATCTCAACTTAATTTGTTAAGAGTTTGTGATAATGAAAATTTCCCTAGTTTTTTTTATTATAAAAATAGAAAGTATATTTTAAAGATATATAAAGAAAAAAAATAATTCAGGTTTAATATGAAAAAAATAAATAAAAAAAAAATTAAACGAGGTCTAATATTGATTAATAAGATACAAAAAATCAGGTCTAAAAATAATAAAAACTGGATGGATTTATTGAGATTAAGTCTGAAGTTAGATTTTAAAACTACAGCAAAAATTTTAAAAGATATTGTAAGCGATGACAAAAAAATATCTGATCTTGCTAAGAAAATTTATAAACTTTAATAAATATAAATGATTATAGGACTTATTCCCTCAAGGCTGAATTCGTCTAGATTGAAAGAGAAACCTTTACTTAAAATAGACGGACTGCCAATTATAATTCATACATTAAAAAGAGCGATGTTATCGAAAAAATTGAACAAAGTAATTGTTTGCACAGATCATAAAAAAATTTTTAAAATAGTTAAAAAGTTTGGGGGTCAAGCAATGCTAACGTCTAATAAACATATTAATGGAACAGAAAGAATAGCCGAAGTAGCAAAAAAATTTAAAGCAAGACTAATAGTAGATATACAAGGCGACGAACCACTGGTAGATCCTAGTGATATTGACAAAGTTATAAATTTTCATTTAAAAAATAAACATTTTGATATTGTGGTTCCTTCGATGGTAACTAAAAGTCCAGAGAGAAATAGTTTAGTAAAAGTTATTTTTGACAAAAAAGGTAAAGTTCTTTATTTTTCTAGAGCTCCTGTCCCATATAATTATAAAAATAAAAATATAAAATATTACAAAGATTTATCTATAGTGTCTTTCCAAAATGAAGCTTTAAAAAGATTTGCAAAATTTAAAAAGAGTCAATTGGAGGAAATAGAGGGAATTGAGCTTTTAAGAGCTTTAGAAAATAATATTTCCATTGGAACTTTTGTTTCTACAAGTACAAGTTTTTCTGTAGATGTTAATGATGATTTACTGAAAGCAATAGATGAAATGCCTAAAAATCCTGTCAGAAAAAAATACTAGTGAAGTCTAAAAAAATTTTTCTGTTTGATCTAGATGGAGTTTTAATAGACTCAAAAGCAAATATGCAAAAATCATGGGAAGCTCTAGCAAAAAAATATGGAGTCAAAATTTCTTTTAATCATTATTTTAGATATGTTGGGTATCCATTCATTAAAATTTTAAAGAAATTGAAAGTTAGGTCTCTTTTACACAAAAAATTTGAATATGAATATAAAATAAATTCACTTAACAATTTAAAATTAATAAAAATTCATAACGGTGTCATTAAAACTTTAAAGACTCTTAAAAAGAATAAAAAAATAGTTGGAATTTTGACATCTAAAGAAAGAATAAGAACTTTGAAAATTCTTTCAATGCTTAAAATTAAAGTTGATTTAATTTTGTGTCCTCATAAAAATTTAATTGGAAAACCTAACCCTAAACAAATTAATGACCTTACAAAAAAAAGAAGAGTATCAAAAGAAGAAATAGTTTATATTGGAGATATGAGAGTCGACAAGCTTACCGCCAAAAATGCTAAAGTAGACTATATCCACGCTAATTATGGTTATGGGAAAAATATTAAAACAAAATATTCAATAAATAAGATTAGTGATATTATAAGTTTAAATTTAGGAATTAATTTAAAATGAAATATTTAGATAAAAATATTAAAAGAAAATCTAAAATTGTTACAGATTCTTTACAGTATATAAAGGATACAAAAATTCCTTTACCATCGGTTATTGAAATTAGTGACTCAGGAACTTGTAATCGTTCTTGTGTTTTTTGCCCTAGAAGTGATCCACAATGGATAAATAAATTTGATAAAAAAGAGTTTATTACTTTAGAATTACATGAAAAAATTTGCAAAGAACTCTCCGAATATGGCTATGAAGGTATTGTGGTTTATTCTGGTTTTAATGAACCGTTACTAAATAAAAAATGTTTTGAAAATATTGCTAGAACCAGAAAATATTTACCTAATGCAAAAATTGAAGTTATTACCAATGGTGATGTTCTTAATTTAAAGAGAATAAAAAAACTTTTCCAATCAGGCTTGTCTACTCTCCTGATAAGTGTATACGATGGACCAGAAGATATGCAAAAATTTCAAAAATTATGTAAAGAAGCAAAGCTTAACAAAGATCAGTTTGTTATTAGAAATAGATATCTTCCTCCTGAAAAAGACTACGGTATAACTATAAGTAATAGAGGCGGCTTAATGGAAAACGCAGGTCATTCAATCAAATCTTTACAAAAATCTGTTAAAGAGCCTTGTTTTTATCCGTCATATAATTTTTTTATTGATTACAATGGCGATGTACTTATGTGCTCTCACGATTGGGGTAAAAAAAATATTCTGGGAAATTTAAATAAAGAAAAAATTATAGATGTATGGCTTTCTGAAAATGCCAAAAAATCAAGAGAAACGTTGGCTAATTCTGATAGAAATTTTAGTCCATGTAATGTTTGTGATGTAAAAGGAAGCTTAATAGGAAAATCTCATGCTGAGGCGTGGAAAAATTTAAGAAATTAGTCATGAAAAACGTATTAATTTTAGGAGCAAGTTCTGATATTGGTTATTCTTTAATCAAAAAATATTTAGGAAAGAACTATCTAGTCTATGCACACTATAATCAAAATCCTGGAAAATTAAAAAGATTAGAAAATAAAAATTTAAAGGTTTTTCGTTTTAATTTAAAACAAATAACAAATTTTGAAAAATTTGTGAAAAAAAGTAAGATTTTTAATAATTTAGATATATTCGTTAGCTTAACAGGATATCTAAAACTAAAAACAATAGATAACTTTAAAGTGGCGGATTTTTATGACCATATTAACGTAAATTATTTATCAAATTTTTTGGTAACTCAAAAAATTGTCAATCCAATGAAAAAAAAAGGAGGTGGAAAAATATTATATGCTTCCAGTATTGGCACTAAATTTGGAGGCTCGCACAATTCTTTCATATATTCACTGACTAAATTTATGAACGAATTTTTTCCGCGACCTTATAGGAATTTGACTAAAAGTAAAATTCTCATCAATACTTTACAAATAGGTCTAACAGATACAAAATTAAATAAGACTGATAAGAAAAAAAACATGAAAAAAAGAATAGCATTAATTCCTTTAGGTAGAATGGCAAAAATTGAAGAAGTTGTAAATTATATTGATTTTTTAACCTCAGAAAAAAATACTTTAATTGCTAATGAAACTATAAATATATCAGGTGGGGAGTAAAGTGAAAATAAATATAAACTCATTAAAATTTTTTAAAAAAAAAGGCTATATATTATTTAATAATTTGTTAAATAAAAAAGAGCTTAAATTAATTTCAAAAAGACTAGAATTTTTTACGAGAAAACAAAAAGATGGTAGAGGTTTGAGTGAACCTGGAACAAATAAGTCATTAATTCATTCTCTACATAAAGATAAAAATTTAAAGAAAATTATTGAGGATAAGAAGTGGTTTAAAAAGATTAGTTGCGATTTATTAAATTGTGAAAATATATTTACTTGGAACGCAAAATCAAATTTGAAGCATAAATGGATTGGGTCGGTTGAGTACTATCATCAAGATTACATTTATTGGAAGGGATTAGGTTTTAAATCAAGCAATATGCTTAATTGTATGATTTTTGTCGATGATCACAGCCATTTAAATGCAGGTTTATGGGTCTTTCCAGGCACACATAAAAAAATGTATAAGCATGAAAAGTTCTTGAACATAAATTCATTGCAAAAATATTTTATTCCACCAAAAGTTCTCACAAAAGTAAATAAAAAACATCCCGCGATATCTATTAAAGCTAAAGCAGGTAGTTGTTTATTTTTTCATAGTAAGTTAATTCACGGTTCTTCCCACAACATTTCACCCATAGACAGGAAAATCCTTTTGTACGATATATCCAGCTTAAAAGATTATAAGAGCGCCAAAAAAGATAAAATTCAATCATTTAATAGAAAATCAAGAATAAAATTTGAATTGAGGGAGTTAGAAAAAAGAATAGAACTCCTTAAGTAATGAAAATAGATTTTTTACAACCATTTGTTAAAAGAATAAGAAAACCAGAAACAAGCTTTCATCAATATTTACGATTGCACAGAGCAGAATTTGGTCATACTTTTAAAGAAAAAGAGAGGAAAACTGATTATTATGGATACTATCCAAATATTTTAGAATTTATCAAAAATTTTGCCAACTACTTAAAAGTAAGAGAAAAAAACTTAATCTTAGGTTTAGGAGCCGAAAGTATAATTAAAGATGTTTTATATTTTTTTTGCAAGTCAAGAAAAAAAATTGGATTTCTTTCACCAAATTATTTTATGTACTCAATCTATTCTAAGCTTTTTAGTTATAGTATTTTTGATTTAAAGATAAATCCTGAAAAAAGCGAAAGTTTAAATATAAATAAAATTAAAAAATTTATAAGTGAAAAAAAATTAGATATTTTTTTATTAGTAAATCCCTCACATCCCTTTGAAAAAAATTGGAATTTAAAAGAAACTTATGAATTAGTAAAATTTTGCAAAAAAAAAAATATAATTGTTATAATCGATGAAGTTTATCAAGGCTTAGGATCAAAAACATCAAAAAATATTGTCAATAAATTTGATAATTTATTTATTATTGGATCAATTTCAAAAAATCTTGGTTTGCCCGCCCTAAGAGTTGGGTATCTTATTTCATCAAGAAAAAATATTGAAAAAATTGAAAGTTTAAGATTGGCAATTGAACTCCCTACTCACAGCATTCGATTAACTAATAATTTTATTAAGAATAAAAAATTTATTTCACAGGTTAAAAAAAAGATTATAAGCGCAAGAAAATTTACACACAAAGAATTTAAAAAAAGAAATATTAAATCCTTTGGAAACTTTGGAAATTCAGTCACTTTTAAATTAGAAAATAGAAAAGATGTAAAAAAAATAGGCAATTTCCTTAAAAAAAATAAGATATTAGTAAACTATAATTACCCAAAGCCATTTAATAATTTTATAAATTTAACTACAACAAATATCAGTAATTTAAAAATCTTTTTTAAAAAATTAGATCAAGTTAAATAGAGCAGTTACTCTTAATTAATAAATGATAGTTGATACCACAGTAAGTCCAAGTACTTATGAATTATCTTTCAAAAAGATTTATTTTAAAAATTATTTATATTTAAGAAAACAATTTACTGATTGGATAGATATCAATGGAAAAAAAAAAGATTTCAATTGGTGGTTATCTGTGCCCGCTTCAAGAAATTTTAATTTGAGCAAGTTATATCATTACTATTGCCTGATTGAGTCTATAAAAAAGATTAATAAAACGACCATCAAGAAATTAATAGTTGACGACATAAATGTTAAAGAAATTATAAACAATCAGCTAAAATGTAATTTTTCTATAATTGTTAAAAACGAATTTAAAGAATCTTTTTTATTAAATCTTTATCAGACCATAAAACACTTCACCTTTTTTATTATTATTTTTTCGTTATCTAGGATTTTGAAATCTAAAAAATTAAGTGAAGGAAAGGATTACGTATTAGTAGACACTTTTTTAGAGGGTAATGACCTTAATAAGAACAGATATTACGGAGAAGAATTTATGAGAATGGTAAAACAAAAAAATAATGTTTTTTTTGTCCCTTCTTTTTATATAGGGATGGGTTTATTAAATGTTGTTAAAAAATTATTTGGCTGTTACTCTAATGATAGCTATCTTATTAAAGAAAGTTATCTTAAAATTAGCGATATTCTTCAGTCTTTTTCTGTAATTAAAAAAAATAGAAATTTAAAAAAATTTTATCTAAAACTAAACAATATTGATTATTCAAGAATTATACACAATGAACTAAGTTCACGTAAAAATCTTACTGGCCAAATTTTAGGATGGCAAAATTATCTATTTTTTAAAAATTTAAAGTTAAGGAATATTAAACTTAAAAAAACAATAAATTGGTTTGAAAACCAATCACAAGATAAAGGTTGGAATTTAGGTGTAAGAACTTTTTTTCCAAAAACTCTCAATTTTGGTTACCAAGGATTTGCTTATTTTCCTCAATATATGTGTTTAAACCCATCAAAATATGAAAACAACATAAAGATAGTGCCTAATACAATATTATCGATCGGTAAAAAGTTTGAAAATACAAAAAAAGAATTCTGTAAAAAAATCAAAGTAAAAACAGTACCAGCTTTAAATTTTCAATATTTACATAAAAAGAAAAAAAAAAATTTGAAAAAGATAAAAAATAGTGTTTTGATAATTTTAAGCGGTTTTTTAAATGACGATGTAAACTTAATAAAGTGGTTGATTAAAGCAAATATAGACAATAAAAATTATAAGATTTATATTAAAGAACATCCAATTTTAAAAATTGGCAAAATTAGAGAAAAAATTAAAAACTTTCCAAAAAATTTTCTCATATCAAAAAATAATTTTATAGATACAATTAATATGTGCCAAATATTAATTTGCACAGGAGCAACGTCAGCTTTGATTGAATTAATAATTCAAGGAAAATATTGTATAATTCCAAGGATCAATCCATTTGATGGTGTTAGTCTAAAAAAATTGAAAATGAATAAAAATTTTAAAATAATAGAAAAACCTGGAGAGCTAATAAAATTTTTGAAATTTAAAAAATGTAAAAAATATAATATAAATCAGTTTTTCAATAAATTAACAAAAGAAAATTTAAAAGTTTTTTTTTAATGAATGAAAAATATTTTTAAAAATAAAATTGTAATAATAACAGGACATACCGGTTTCAAGGGAACATGGCTTACATTTTGGATGCACCATTTAGGAGCTAAAGTAGTTGGTATTTCAAAAGATATACCAACTAATCCATCTCTTTTTAAAATTCTTAAATTGAATAAAAAAATCGTTGATATAAAACTTGATATAAGGAATTTAAAAAAACTTCAAAATGTTTTCAAAAAATTTCAACCTAATTTTGTTTTTCATCTTGCTGCTCAATCTTTGGTAAAAAAATCTTATCAAAATCCTATTGAAACTTTCACATCAAATACCGTTGGTACATTAAATGTAATGGAGTCAATAAAACAAGTTAAAAAAAATTGCAACTCAGTAATAATAACTAGTGATAAAAGCTACAAAAATCTTGAAATTAAAAGAGGTTATCACGAGGAAGATTTACTTGGAGGTAAAGATCCCTACAGCGCGTCGAAGGCCTCAGCAGAACTGATAATTCAGTCATATATTCATACATTTTATAATTCTAAAAATAATAAAAAATTATTTGCTGTTGCAAGAGCGGGAAACGTGATTGGAGGTGGGGATTGGTCTGAAGATAGACTGATACCTGATTGTATAAAAGCTTGGTCTCGAAAAAATATAGTAAAAATTAGAAATCCAAATTCTACAAGACCTTGGCAACATGTATTAGAAGCTTTAAGAGGATATTTAACTCTGCAAGTTCAAATGCAAAAAAATAAAAAAATTCATGGAGAAGCTTTTAATTTTGGACCAAAAGATAACCAAAATAAAAAAGTTATACAGCTAGTGGAAGAAATAAAAAAAAATTGGAAAAATATTTCTTGGTTAATTGAAAAATCTAATAAAGAAAACTTAGAGTCAAATTTATTAAAACTAAATTCAAATAAAGCAAAGAAAAAATTAGGTTGGGTGCCAATCTTATCTTTCTCAACTACTATAGAGATGATTTCAAATTGGTATAAAAATTTTTATAATAAAAAAAATGTAGACATTGAAAAATTTACTAAAGACCAAATAATCCAATACGGTAAAAAAATAAAATTAAAATGAAAGTTGTAATTTTAGCTGGGGGTTTGGGTACAAGGTTAGCAGAATATACAAAAAATATTCCTAAACCTATGGTACAAATTTTAAATAAACCAATATTAGTTCATATTATGCAACATTTTGCAAAATATGGTTTTAAAGAATTTTATATAGCAGCTGGCTATAAGCAGAACGTAATAAAGAATTATTTTAAAAATAAGAAATTTGGATTGAAAGTAAAAATAATTGATACTGGCCAAAAAACAATGACTGGCGGTAGGATAAGAAGACTTAAAAATTATCTTAAAAATGAAGCATTTTTCTTAACCTATGGAGATGGAGTTTCTGATGTCAACATTCGAAAATTGTTAAAATTTCATAAGAAAAGTAAAGGTATTGCAACACTAACAGCTGTAAGGCCTCCAGCCAGATTTGGTGCGATAAAAATATCTGGAAACAAGGTAAAATATTTTAGAGAAAAATCAAGATTAGATGAGGGGTGGATTAACGGTGGGTTTTTTATTTTTGAACCAGAAATATTTAATTATCTTAAAGGTGATAAAACTTTTTTAGAAAAAGAACCTTTAACAAAATTAGGTTTTCAAAAAAAACTTAATGCGTTTAAACATGAGGGATTTTGGCAATGTATGGACACAGTTAGAGATAAAGAAATATTGGAAAAAATCATCAAAACTGGAATAAAGTCTTGACTAAAAAAAAAATAATTCTTTTTGGTGGATCTGGGTTTATTGGTTTTAATTTAGTTAAAAAACTTAAAGAATATAAATTTGATATAACTTCTGTTTCTAGAAAAAAAATTGATAAAAAATTTAAGTTAAATAAAATAAAGTATTTACGTTGTGATGTTTCGAAGTACAGTAGTTTAAAAAAAATTAAATCTGATTTTGATTACATTATAAATTTAAGTGGAAATATTAACCACCGAAACACAAAAGAAACAATAAAAACACATTTCTTAGGGACTAAAAATCTTATAGATTTTTTTGAAAAAAAAAAATTTAGTCTTTTTATTCAAATGGGTAGCAGCTTAGAATATGGCGACCTAAATTCTCCTCACTTGGAAAAGTCTATAACTAAAGCAAAATCTAATTATGGAAAATCTAAATTAAAAGCTACAAAATATATAAAAAAAAGATCAAAAATAAAAAAATTTTCGTTTATGATTTTAAGATTATATCAAATTTATGGTCCATATCAAAAAAAAGATAGATTAATCCCTTATGTAATTAATTCTTCAATAAGAAATAAATCTTTTAATTGTACGGATGGAAACCAATTAAGAGACTTTTTATATATAGATGATTTTACTCTCTTAATTTTAAAGATTTTAAAAAAAAAAAATATAAAAAGTGGAATTTTCAATGTTGGTTTTGGAAAACCCCAAGTAGTTAAAAAGGTAATTAATTTAATTACAAAAAATCTTAATAAAGGCACACCTCTTTACGGAAAAATCAAGATGAGAAAAGAAGAAAAAAAAATTTATTATCCAAATATTCAAAAAATTAAAAAAAATTTTAATTGGAAACCTAAAATTAAGATTCCACTTGGTATTAAAAAAACAATTAATTTTTATGAAAAAAATTCTTTAAAAGAATTTTAAAGATATTTTTAAAATTTGGAAATAGAATTTATGACAAAGAAAAAAAAAATTTTGATTATGGGTTTGCCAGGAGCAGGCAAAACCTATCTTGCAAATAAATTACATAAAGAATTAAATGCTGTTTGGATAAATGCTGATAAAGTGAGAAAAGATTTTAATGATTGGGATTTCAGCCCAGAAGGAAGGCTCAGACAGTCAAAAAGGATGAAAGATTTAGCCGATAAAGCAATGAAAGAAAATAAATATGTCGTGGTAGACTTTATATGTCCAACTCCAAAAAATAGAGAGGATTTTGCGGCTGATTTTACCATTTGGATGGACACTATTAAAGAAGGCAGGTTTGACGACACAAACAAAATGTTTGTTAAGCCTTTAAAATTTGACTTTAGAGTTAATGAAAAAAATGCAGATTACTTTGTAAAAATAATATCAAAAAAAATAAGGGGCGTGTAGTTCAGTGGTAGAACGCTACGTTGACATCGTAGAGGTCATAAGTTCAATTCTTATCACGCCCACCAAAGCAATATTCTAATTATTCTTAAATTTTCTAAGGGTAATTAAAGAGTGTTTAAGTAAATTATTCATTAAAGAAATAAAAATACCATTTGAAGTTTTACTTAACATTTTGTCATAGGTAATAATTCTATCTTTGTTTGATAGAACAAAGTTTTTAAAATTTATTAAAAATGATAGCACTTATTTGGAAAGACAACCCTTGGAAAGAATAAGTAAAAAAAAAATTTTATGAGAATTTTTTTCCTATGAAACTAGAACTAATTATTTTTAAAGATAACTTGAAGAAACTTAATTTATTAGAGCTTTTGAGATTTTTATTATATTATCTAAAAAGAGTTTGTTTATTTATTAATTTTAAGCTCACAAAAAGTAAATTAGTGAAAAAATTATAATTTTAAATTATCTCATAATAATTGACTTTGAAAAACATAATTAAATCCTCAGCAAGCTTTAATTCGTCGTTAGTAAGTGTAGTAATGAATTGTCATAATGGAGAAAAATTTTTAAATGAGGCAATTTTAAGTGTATTAGACCAGACATATAAAAATTTTGAATTAGTATTTTTCAATAATCATTCATCTGATAATAGTGAAAATATTGTAAAAAGTTTTAATGATGAAAGAATTAAATATTATAGTTCAAAACAGTATTTGAATCTTTATGGAGCTAGAAATGAAGCTATTAAAAAAGCTAAGGGAGAATATATAGCATTTATAGATACGGATGATCTCTGGGTAAGCAATAAGATTGAAAAGCAATTAGAATTTTTTGAAAAAAATCTAGATACACGAATATTATATACAAATTATTATATTTTTAAAAATTCTAAAAAAGACAAAAGATTATTTTTAAAAAAGAAAAAACCTTCAGGGAAAATTACTCAAGATCTTCTTAATTCAAATTCAATTGGTATAAGTACTATTATGATTAAAAAAAATGTTTTTGAAAATTATAATTTTGAGAGTAACTACAGTATTATTGGTGATTTTGATTTTTTAATAAAATTTAGTTTTAAAAATAATATTGAATATTTAGATTTACCTTTGACATATTATAGATGGCATGGAGAAAATTTAAGTAATAGAAGAATAGATATTTATTTTAAGGAATTTACCGAATGGTTGAAACTTTATAAACAACCATTGTCTTCACAAGGGTTTTCATTATTTTATTTAAGATTATTTTTGCTAAAATTACGTATAAAATTATTTTTTAAAATTTTTTTTTGAGGTTGTTTTTTTAAGGGCGTGTAGTTCAATGGTAGAACGCTACGTTGACATCGTAGAG
>CENJ01056155.1_pt1 | contig 27566 bp, 36 predicted proteins | sample 356161 | NCBI WGS metagenome assembly CENJ01 (sample SAMEA2619531, study PRJEB7988) | marine metagenome | biome: marine biome (ENVO:00000447); feature: surface water layer (ENVO:00002042); material: "saline water (ENVO:00002010), including plankton (ENVO:xxxxxxxx)" | depth 5 m | reverse complement strand
ACTATTTGATTTCCTAGTAGTCTGTGATGAAACAAATAACACAGGTGCAAGAATTGATAAGAACGAATTATGGATTGATATTGCGATACAACCAGTAAAAGCAATTGAGTTCATTTATATTCCACTTCGTATCAAAAACACAGGTGAAAGTTTAACAAGTTAATTTTAGGGGGATAGGTAACTATCCCTTTAAATTACCTTTACAAATTTTTTTGTAATATATAAAAAACTAGTAAAGAGTAAATAAATTATAAGGAGAAGTAGACAATGGCAACACTTTCAAAATTCGGTGTACCAATCGACGGAGCAACTGGAAGAGGTGGTATCTTACAACCTAAATTAAAATACAGATTTAGAGTGAGATTCACTAACTTTGGTAATCTAGGCGCATCTCCATTGCAGTTAACACAACAAGTAATGTCAGTAACGAGACCTAAGGTTTCACACGAGGAAGTACCAATTCATTCGTACAACTCAATTGCATATATGCAAGGTAAACACACTTGGGAAGCAGTTACAATTACTTTACGTGATGACATCAACAATAACATTTCTAAACTTGTAGGACAACAAGTTCAGAAACAAATGAATCACTTTGAACAAACATCAGCTGTAGCTGGTTCAAATTACAAGTTCGGTACTAAGATTGAAATCTTAGACGGTACTAATAATGCTGAATTAGAACAGTGGGACGTTGAAGGTTGTTTCTTACAGAATGTTGATTATTCAGACGGTGATTATGCAGTGTCAGAACCAGTACAAATTATCTTAACTATCAAATACGATAATGCGATACATCAAGCACCTAGTGATACTATATTCCCTCTAATATCAGTTGGTCTTGGTGGTACAACAGTATAATATTAGTCTATAACTTAATAGATGTCAGGTATAGTTTTAAAACCAGCAAATAGGGCCGCTCAACTTTATGTTGGCGGCTCTGATGTTCAATCGGCTCCTAGACAACAGCATCAATTTATTTTAGTATATAATTTGTATATTGAAAAAGATGACTTTCTAGGAGATAGATTGGGATACCTTAAAGAATACAGAGATAGATTACATTTTCTCTGTAACACATTCGACGCACCAAAATTCACTGTGCAACAGGATGTAATTAATCAATATAACAGAAAAAGAGTAATCAATAGAAAAGTTGATTATGATCCAGTAACAGTCAGAATGTATGATACTAATGACGGTTTAGGAATGAAGTTCGCAAGAACTCTATATGAATATGAATTTAAAAATGCAAGGCTTTATAAAAAATCTCCTAAAGATGAAGAGAATGATGAAAAACACAATTACGTACAGTCGGTACTAATTGGTGAAGAAAGATTTAGAGACAGTCATCATTTTGGAGCCAGAGGTGCATCTATAGTTCACAGATTATTGAAGAGCATTGACTTCTATCAAATATCAGGTGGAACATATAGTAAGACAAGAATAATACACCCAAGACTTGCAAGAATGGATATGGATCAATTTGATTTTGCATCTTCATCACCGGTGAACATAAATTTAGCATTCCAATTTGAAAATTTAGTTTTTGAAGAAACTAATGTACCAATTACAGAAGGTGATGGAGGAGAACTAATACCAGGTATGATGGAAAGCACAGCAAACTTTGAAGATAGTGTTTCAATGACACCACCATCTGAAGAGTCACCGAAAATTACCAAAAAAGATGAAGAGCCAGGTAAAGGCGGAGTTGATGATGTAACGTCAGAACTTTCACCTTTTGGTCCACCGGATCTTAATCAAGCCACACCGCAAGGTGGAGGAAAAGATGCCGCGAATTTAAAACCATTTAAAGGAAAATTAAAAACTGGTGAAAAGATAAGAAACATAGATGGTAAGTCATATGTGGTACCGGCTTCGTCAGGTGGAGTGAGTGCTACAAAATCAGTAGCGGCTAAAACCAGCTTTGGAAGTACAAGTGAAAAACCAATGGACGGAGTAATATAATGGCAACCAGACCTAGCACAAACATACTTCAAAACACTGGAGCATTAAACGAAGTTCTTAAAAAGTTCGGCTCTTTAAATCCAACAGCTTCTGCTTTAGCAAATATTCAAAAAACAGTTAGAGAATATATTAATGGACCTAGATATGAAGTTATCAAAGGTATATTCCAAAAACATATTTCTAGTGACAGCTTATGTGATGCATACACTCTATTATGTTTGGATGCAATGAAAAAATTTGAAGCAAACTTTGATGATCTTTTTACTGGCAGAGATACAGAAATATCTTTTAGTGAGCTAGGAATAACATTATTAAACAACTATAGACCTAGTACAAGTCAAATTGGAAGAGCAGTACCAATCACACCTACTCAGTTTGTTGGCAGACATATTATACAATAGTAAATACTTGTATGAGTAAATTTCATCAAGGCACATACGATTTAAAAAATCCACAAAAGTATGCTGGTACTAGATCACCGAGATATAGATCTGGTTGGGAACTAACATTTATGAGAATGTGTGATAATCACCCTGCTATATTAAGTTGGGCGAGTGAACCAGTTAAGATACCATACAGGAATCCTATTACTGGACAATATACTCATTATGTGCCAGATTTTATTATGGTTTACAAAAATAAAAGAGGAACTAGGATTGCTGAGTTGGTTGAAATTAAACCTAAAAGCCAAACAATACTAGAAAAAGCAAGGAGTAGACAAGAGAAAGCCACTATCGTATTAAATAGAGCTAAATGGTTAGCGGCCGGAGAATGGGCTAAACGTAAAGGAATGAAATTTAGAGTGATTAATGAAGACTCTATATATCAAATAAAATAAAAAACTCTTGATCTTAATAAAAAAGGTGTTATAATATTAATATGAATAAGAAACTTGAACAAACATTTGACTTACCAAGTATGGAAGATGCATTGAACGATGAACAGCCAACAACAGAGGTTGAAGATCAACACAAAGTAAATTTTCCTAAAGATGAAAATGATAAAAAAACTATTGTACACGATTCTGACAAAGCAGGACATTACGACAGAGAAGAAGTGATACAAAATGATGATGACAGTGAAGTAAACATAAAAAGAGCATTGTCAGTAGCAGAAAAAATTGATAAAGCATTGCCTCAGGTAAAAGATTTAGAATCACACGATAAAGATATGGATGGCTATGCCACTGATGCAATGAATAGTTTTAGAGAATTAATGGATTTAGGTATGAATTCTGAGGCTAGACACGCCGGTAAATTTTTTGAAGTAGCACAGACTATGATGAAAAATGCCATTGAAGCCAAGAACGCAAAAGCTGATAAAAAGCTAAGAATGATTGAGTTACAGTTGAAAAAACAACGTGTAGATCAGTGGGATTCTAAGGGTTCTGATAGTGAAGAAGTTATAGAAGGCGAAGGTTTTGTAGTAGGAGATCGTAATAAATTACTAGATCAATTGATTGACAAGGTAAGTAAAAACGAAGAAAAACCTAAAGAAAAGGATAAATAGAATTATGAAGACTTTTAAACACTATCTAGCGGAAGCTGTAAAAGAAATTCCAGTAAGAATTAAGCTGGCAACAGAAGTAACTGACGATGTTACTAATGTAATTGAAGCTGAAATGCAACGTTATGATGTTGTAAGTTTTGGCAATCCACAAAAAACTATAATGCAAGAACATCCATTAGATTTTGGTACTAAAATTAAAAATGCTGAAGTTTATATTATTGATGCAGTAGTTAGAATGCCAGTAAGTTTTGAAACTTTAAGAAGAAACTTATCTGATAAAACTGGTATACCATATGATTACATAGTAGTCAAAGGTGAAAATGATCCAATTGAATTAGAGCAAGAAGCAGAGATTAAAAGAAATACAGCAGATGCTGAAGATTACGAACCAAAGTTAGGCAAAGACTATACACCAGAAGAAGCAGGTGATGATAAAGGCGAAAACTATGGTGAGAAGCACAAAGAGAATTTTTTAAAAACTTTACAAGATAACAGAGAAAAAGATCCTGAAAGAGCTGAAGTAGAAGTTGAAGGACCTTTAAGTGTCAAAGCAAAAACTGATGCAAAAGCAGAAACTATTCCAGCTGACACTAAAACAAAGTCGCCAGTAGCTACTAGAAAGCCAATGAAAAAATAGTTATGGAACCTAAAGCACAAAAATATAATATAGTAGTTGATGATTTAGGAGACTTTGATCTTGATGATGACAGATCTATTGCACCTTCAATTGAGTTTGCTTTAAAACAAGCAGGCATTAAAGATGCACAAATGGATCAAAACGAATTTAATAGAGGTGCAGTTGAAGTTACTACAACAGCAACACAGCACGAATTAGAACAAGCTCTAAAACAAGACGACTTACACGCAGAGGTATCAATGATGGAAGACGAACAATATTTTCCGACAGGTCCGGGACACTTTAAACAAGACGATTACACAACATCAGTAAAAAAAGAAAAGAAGTTTAAGTATGTTCCAGCTAGACACGGAGACAACGGTTTAGCAGATGAAAGCAAACAAACTAAAGAAGTTAAAGAAGAAATCGAAGCACGTTTCGTAAAACTTAAAGAAGAGTATGATCAGTTTGTAGCAGACAGCGACTCGGAAAAAAAAAGACTGAAAAATCAGGACTAACAGAAAATAAAATAGTTCAAGCACTTGACCGTGATCATAGAGCTATAATCTCAGCAGGCGAAACTGCTACTGGCGTATCAAATATTATAAAGACAACTATATTTCAAAAAGCAGTAGATACACTTTTCAGAATAGGTAGAAGCAGAATTGAATATGGTAAGATTGTACCAGTCAGTGATGTCGATGATTTGATTTCAAAAGTAAGAAGCACAGGAATTAGTGCTCCTAAATTCACACCTGACTTTATAAAACAGGCAATGGAAGTAACCAACGTACAAGAACTTCAAAGTAAATTGGCAACAATACCATCAGGTGAACCGTTTTCAGATATGGAAAAAGATATCAACAATGCACAAGATGTTGCAACTTTCCTAGCAACTAAAAAGATCGTGATAGAAATTTTAGCCAAACTAGCCACACAGAGAAGAACAGGTGGATTTGGACAGGCATTTAAAAAAGCAGTCGGTGACATTTCACAGGCGGCAGGCGTTGACGTTTAATAACTAAAATGAATGGAAAAGTTTGAAAAAACAAAAAAGCAATTAGACTCTGTATCACCGTCTTTTTGTTTAGCCAAATGGCAACAGGTGACAATACATCTACAGAATGGTCACACTCATAGCTGTCACCACCCACAGACACACAAAATACCATTAGAAGAAATCAAAGAAAATCCCAGTGCTCTGCACAACACAGAATACAAGAAACAACAACGTAAGCTGATGTTGGAAGGCAAACGTCCTGACGAATGTAGCTACTGCTGGAAAGTGGAAGACAGCAAAGGCAAACATTACAGTGACAGAATAAAGAAGTCCAGTAACAGCACTTGGGCTATGCCTTATTTCGATCAAGTCAAATCACAACAGTGGCACATCAACACCAATCCTGCACAGGTTGAAGTCAGCTTTGGTAATGTGTGCAATATGAAATGTGTGTATTGTAGTCCTGTGTTCAGCAGTGAATGGTGGAGTGAGATCAAACACGAAGGAGCATACCCGACCAGAGACAGTTACAACAACTTGGAGTGGATCAGTGAGACGGACAGAACACCTTATCTCAACAGAGAAGAAAATCCCTACGTGGAAGCCTGGTGGAAATGGTGGCCTGAACTGAAGAAGACTTTACAGGTACTGAGGATAACAGGTGGAGAACCATTACTGAATAAAAACACATTCAAGCTGTTAGATGACCTGGAACAAAATCCACAACCACATCTGCGTCTAGAGATAAACAGCAACCTTTCCATATCAGCTGAAACAATAATAGCCACGTGCCATAAACTAAAGAAGTTAAAAAATGAAGGCTGTATCAAGGAAGCGATGATACACACCAGTTGTGACTGTGCCGGAGAACAGGCAGAGTACATAAGAGAAGGAATGGTTTACAGCAAGTGGTTAGAACATTGTAAAATGGTGCTCAGAACCGGTATATCCTTGCATATAATGGTGACTGCAAATATGTTAAGCATAGACACCCAGAAGCAGTTGTTGACGGATGTGTATAGCTTAAAACGTGCTTACAGCGGTGTTACGTACGGTATCAGCATACTGCACAGTCCTAGTTTCTTGAACGTACTGACATTACCAAAAACAGACTACTGGATAGCCAAATTTGATGAACTAGTGAAGTATGTAAAAGAGCAACCAGAAACACAAGAAAATGAATTGAACTATGCTACAAGGTTAAGAAACTACTTTGTGGAGACTAAACTTGGTAAACGTGAGGCAAACAATAGGTTGAAAGACTGTTCAAAATTTGTCCAAGAAATTGACCGAAGACGTAATAAAAATTTTACTAATACATTTGTAAATTATTCATTTATATAATTTGTCTAATACACTATACAGTATATAATTTGTCTAATACACTAGTCGTCTTTATTAAAATTGCTTTTACAAATACCGTACCAGTATATACCCGACTCTCTTAATTTGTCGTTTTGTTTTCTTAGTCTTTCCATTTTAGATTTTACTTTACGGAATAGTTTAGCTGACATTTCAGGACTAGAACTTAATTCATCTAAGACACTATCAATAATTGGGCAAGTATAGTCAGGAACTTTAGGTGCTCTTTTCTTTACAGATCTCCATTTTTCTTTTACTACTTTTTTACTACCTATAAAAGTAAAAGATTCCTCAACCCATTTATTGAAATTGTTAACCCAGTTCATTAATGTCCCCCTGTTAAGTATTTACAGTATATAATAAGATATAACACGTCTGTTAACGAAAAATATTTCGAACTTAAATAATTTTTATGCAAGAGAGTTATCGCTCTGTTTTTTATACGATTGTAAAAGAAACACAAGACAGATACGGGTACGATTTACCTTTTGATATTGAAGCATATGTTACAATGCTACTTGCAACTCATATTGACAAAACAAGTTTTTTACCTGAGAATAGTTTTACTGAAAGTTATCTAAAATTAGATAGACCATATGGTGCTAGAGCCAAAGAGTTAGGTGATACTTGTTTGTTTACAGTTGGTGTATTTCCTGGATATGGAAATAAAAAAGGTTTGACTACATACTTTTCTAATGTTGGTAAAACTAGTTACGATTTAGCACGTGATCGTTTAAATGATAGGTTATTCTTAGATCTAAGAAACCATTTTGATTTCTTGACAAATTTTATCAATGTTTGTACTACTAATGACAATAAACAACAGATACTTTCATTTATTAATAATCATTAAATACGTATATAAATACTAGTATGGTTAGAAAAAGTTTAGAAGGAAACCTCACAAAGAAAGCATATGCTAAATCTAAATACGACGATAAAAAGTTATTAGATTTAAAAAAATGTGCTGACAAAGACATAGGTTATTTGTACTTTATGGAAAACTTTATGTGGATACAACATCCCACAAGAGGTAGATTAAAGTTTGAACCTTACGAATTCCAAAAAAGATTATTACACACTTATAATGGAAATAGATTTGCAATAGCAATGTGTGCCAGACAAACAGGTAAGACAACCTGTGCGGCAGGGTACTTGTTATGGTATGCAATGTTTCACCCAGATGTTTTGATATTGATTGCGGCACACAAATATCAAGGTGCACAAGATATTATGCAACGTGTAAGATTTGCATATGAAGAAACTCCTGACTATATTAGATGTGGAGTAACAAGTTACAACAAAGGTTCGATGGACTTTGATAATGGATCAAGAATTATAGCACAAACAACCACAGAAACAACAGGACGTGGTATGTCTATATCACTTGTTTATATGGATGAGTTTGCATTTGTTGAACCACAGAATAAAGCACAAGAGTTTTGGACTTCATTATCTCCAACATTGTCAACAGGTGGTAAGTGTATTATAACTTCAACACCAAACAATGATGACGATGTGTTTGCAGGTTTATGGAGAGGTGCTAACAGTAAGGTAGACGAATATGGTCAGCCAACAAGAGATGGCACAGGTATAAATGGTTTTAAAGCAATAGGAGTACACTGGAGTGAACATCCTGATAGAGATGAACAATGGGCTAAAGATGAAAGAGCAAGAATAGGTGAAGAAAGATTTAGACGAGAACACGATTGTGAGTTTATTGCTTTTGATGAAACTTTAATCGATGGTCTTAAACTGGTAGCACTTGCAGGTAAAGATCCATTGTACAAAACAGGACAAGTTCGTTGGTATGAGAAGCCAAGAAAAGGAACCACATATGTTGTGGCCTTAGATCCTAGTCTTGGTACAGGTGGTGACTATGCGGCCATACAAGTTTATAGTGTTCCTGAATTAAAACAAGTTGCTGAATGGCAACATAACAAAACACCTATACAAGGACAGGTAAGAACACTGCTAGGCATACTAAAAGATTTAGACACACAACTGAAAGAATTAGGAACACCTAGTCCTGAAATATATTGGACAGTTGAGAATAATGCATTAGGTGAAGGTGCCATTGTATCAATTGAAGAAATGGACGAATCAAGATTTCCTGGGTTCTTTATGCACGAACCAAGAAGAGCAGGACAACAGAGACGTGATGTACATAAAAGAAAAGGTTATAACACCACGCACAAAGCAAAAATTACAGCCTGTGCAAAATTAAAACATTATGTTGAAAGTGGTAAGATGACTGTTAATAGTAGAAATCTTTTGAGAGAATTAAAACTCTTTGTTGCAAGAGGAAATAGTTATGGTGCAAAAGTTGGAGAGAATGATGATCTAGTATCAGCAACTCTTTTGTGTTGTAGACTAGTACAATATTTGACAAGATATGATCCTGTGTTTGAAAAGAGCCTAGGATTAAGAGATGATGATGACGATGGTGATGGTTCTATAGTACCGATGCCTATGATTATATAAAAAGTATAAATAGTATTATGGCAGTAAATTATTCATCAGTAGCAGAAAAGATTTTCAGAGTATTAAATGGAGCAGGCCTTCAATTAAAGATGTATGATAATCAAGAAGGCAGTGAAGTTGCTAATCCTGAATTAGCTAGATTTTTTTATGTTCAAAAACCCAACATTATGGTAAATTTAGACGATAAAAATGCAGAAGTAAAGATGCACAAAGGCCCTGCAGATATTGGTGAAATACAAAAAATTATAGATTTATTAAGAAATACAGCAAAAACCAACCTTTTAGATTTTGATTTAAGAGAATTTGGTAGGGAAATAAAGCCCAAAAATTATGCATTTAGGTTAAATACAAATACTATGACAGACAATATACAAACAGAAAGCCTTAGCGGTTTAATTGGAACAGTAAAAACTAGCTCTCAAAAGCTAGAAAACGCAAAACTATTAATCAAACATCGTAAGCCAGTTGACGAAGAAGTTCCTGGTTCAAGATCGAGAAATATCTCAGCATTATATATTGAGAATGCAGACGGTGAAAGATTTAAATATCCATTCATTCATTTAAACGGTGCAAGAGCAATGACACGTCACGTACAATCAGGCGGAACACCATACGATGAAGTTGGACAGTCTGTTATTAATATGAGTGAACAGTTAAGTAAGATTAGAGAAGTCTTAAACATAATGAGAAGATCTCCAGCTATACAAGAACAAGCGGCATCAGTAATGAGTAGCTTGTTAATAAGACAAGACAAGTTGAGAGAAACAATTAAAAGAATTACATCAATGGAAGGACACAAAAACTACAGTGAAAACTTTGTAGCAAAAGTAAATGCAGAAGCAACTCCAGATGCAATTAATAGTATGAAAGAAAAATTCACAATAACTAATGTGGATAATAGAATTCAGGAGTTAATTCCAATGATAAATGAAATAAATGATGAAGAGAATACTTTAGATAAATTAAGAGGTGCAGTACAAACTAAACTAGCTCAACCAATTGAGATGATGCCACCTAAGCCAATCGACATAGCAGATATGCCAATCAATTTTATAAATGACAGAACAAAGATTGCGGCAAGATTAAATTTAGTAGGTAAACTAGCGAAAGATGATGAGATAGCTGTATACCTTGACAGAATGGCGGCGAAGTTACAAGGTTCAGATAAAGAACCTGCAGGAGGCGAAGCGGCTGAGAAAGCCGGTGATATGGCACCATACAGAAAAGATGACATACAAGTTATTATGAAAGTGCTAGATGACGCAAAAGTAAAAGCTCTTATCAAACAAGTTGAAACACAAAAAACTCAAGACGTCAGCAAGATGGCAGGTGAAAGTGAAGAAGTAACTACACAATCTGAGTTATCTGAGATGACACAATTAGAAGAATCACTTGATCAAATGCTAGGAGTATTTTCTCCAAGTGTTATTGTTGTTAAAGAAGAAGAGAAAGCAGAACCTGAAACAGATTTCACAAAATGGTTAAAGTCAAACTACAATAAAACCCCAAGAGATTTAACAGCGGACGAGTATGCTAAAATGTCCAAAGAATTTCAGGAACAAAAGAAAAAGGATGAATCAATGGAAACAGAAGGCAACGAGTTTATAGATGCTAGACGTCAAGCAATCAAAAATGGCGATAAAGAATTCACAGTAGGTGGTAAGACATTTAAAGTAACAGGTGACACGTCAGATGAGAAATCACAGAACGAAGCTGAAGCTTCTGATATGTTTAAAGGACCGCACGGCAAATATTCACAGACAGCACAGAACAAACCAGTTATGTTCAAAGGCAAACAGATAGACTTAGACACTGTTGAGTATGATATGCAAGATTACAGTGATATGATATTTGAACCAGAATCAGGTATGAAGTACACAGACGGTACTGAAGTTGCTGATGAAGACATATCTGATCTAATGAACAATGATGATTTCATCGAGTGGGTACGTATCGACTATATGGACAAAGAGATGGACAGAGCAGATATGATGCGTGATGGTAAAGAATCAGAACTTGACATAATGAAAAGAAATGCTGGTATACAGTCAGAAGACGAATCAGTCGAAGAAGGCGGTAATGCTTTTGATATAGCAATGGGCGACGCAGAACAAATTATTTCTGATGCAATGGGCGACAAAGAAGCAATGGACAACTTACAAAAATTACACGATGATGAAGATGATTCATACGCAAAGTCAACTATTAAAGACTATATGGATAGATTAGCAAAAGAAGGTTTATTTACTATGCAAAGAGATATTGCTATGAAGGACAACGCTGGTCCACAAGAATCAGCTGAAGCAGATCCAAACATTGCAAGAATGCAAGAGCTTATAAACTACAGATCTTAATTATTGCTATAATATACACAATCAAAGTTTAATCAAACTTATTCATTACAAAAAAGCAAGACAGTCTTGCAAAAAATCTGGCTTGACTTTTGACAAATAACATACTATATTTTATAAATAAGATTGAGTAGGAAAACAGTTAGAGTTCTTTTTAGCTTCTTATTCAAGAGCGACCTCGGCTCAGAAAAAAAGAGTGGCACTAGGAAAGACTAGGGCGGTGGCTACGCCTTACAACAGACTGACGGTAGCAAAGACTACTGACACTGGAAAAGACCAGGGTATTGCTTTCCTCAAGCATCTAAATTATTATAGGAGATAGGATTATGAAAGATTTCATATGGACCCATCTGACAGATTTATTTAGAAGCAGAACTAGTGCTTCTGAAACACAGATGCTACAATGGGCCAAAACAGAGTACGGTAAAGAGTGGCGATATGCTTATTATCACATTTTACCAAATATAACAAAGAGTAAAGAAAGACAAAATAACAAATGAAAAAAATATTAAATGTATTAACAAAATTCTTAAAAGAAGCCAGTATGTCTAACGAAGAAAAATGGCTCGCATCATCAAATGATTTATGTGAGTTTGAACATAGACAAAAGCAATTAATGTATACTAAGAATAGGGGAGTATTATAATGAGTACAATCACATTATACTATTGTTCTTTTTGCGAAGCAGTAAACAGAACAATGACAAAGTTGATTAACTATTGTGAAACTGTAGGAACTTACAGAGCGGCTAGTGAACTAGCACGTCAGGGTTTTCACAAAGAAGCAAAAGCACTAATGACAAAGCAAAAGGAACACTAATGAAAAATCTAATAGCACTAATAATAGCAATTTTTAGTTTTATTTTTATAAGCAGTTTAGCATACGCAGATATCACAGTTGAAATGTTAAACAAAAGAGCATCTGATAAAGCCACAATGGTTTATTCAGAAGATATCTCAAGAATTGATGTAGGTGAAACGATAACCTGGATACCAACATCAAAAGGGCACAACGTACACTTTCTAGCAGGACCAGAAGGTTGGGAAGTACCTAAGAAAAGTAAATTTAATAAAGAAGTTTCAATAACATTTGACATCCCAGGTATCTACTACTATCAATGTACTCCACACAAAGGTATGGGTATGATTGCACTAGTAGTTGTAGGTGGCGATATATCAAATAAAGATTCTATTGCAAAAATAAAAGCACTAGGCAAATCCAAAAAGAAACTTAAAGCACTGTTGGGGGAACTACAATAATGTGGCCATACACTGAAGAAGAACTAGATTGGGTATCTGGAAAGTAAATTAAAATACCTATAGGAATCAATAGTTTTGAGTATTTTTCTATTGATTCCTATTTTTTTCTAAAAATATCACTTGACTTTTACAAAGAATATAAATATAATTGTACTTAATGTTAGAAATATTATTAAGTATAATAGGCAAACATAGGCAAACATAAGCTAATATAGGCACAAAGGAGGCTAACAATGGCAACACTACAAGAAATCCGTGCAAAACTGGCGGAACAAGAAAAGAAAACCTCAGGTGGGGGAACAGTTTCAGATAACGCAATATTTCCGTTTTGGAATATTCCAGAAGGAACAACTTCAACATTAAGATTTTTACCAGACCAAGATGAGAACAATACGTTCTTTTGGGTAGAAAGAGCAATGATTAAGTTACCTTTTCCAGGTATCAAAGGTCAAGCAGATACTAAACCAACTCTAGTACAAGTACCTTGTATGGAGATGTTTAATGAACCTTGCCCAGTACTTGCAGAAGTAAGAACTTGGTTTAAAGATCCAGCTCTTGAAGATATGGGTAGAAAGTATTGGAAAAAAAGAAGTTACATTTTCCAAGGATTTGTAGTTAACTCTACACTTGATGAAGATACTACACCAGAAAATCCAGTTAGAAGATTTGTAATTAATCCTTCAATCTTCAACATTATTAGATCAGCATTAATGAATCCAGATATGGAAGATCTACCAACTGATTTAGAATCAGGAAGAGATTTCAAATTAACGAAAACTCAAAAAGGTGGTTATGCTGATTACTCAACATCGACTTGGTCGTTTAAAGCAAGATCATTAAGTGAATCTGAAAGAGGAGCGATTGATCAATATGGGTTACATAATTTAAGTGACTTTATGCCGAAGAAACCTTCAGCAGAAGAACTTAACATAATCCAAGAAATGTTTAAAGCATCAGTTGATGGAGAGTTGTATGATCCAGATAGATTCGGTCAGTATTATAAACCAGCTGGCTTGAATGTAGGAGGATCTAACAATAAGGCTCCAGCTACAACAACTGCGACAGCAACAACTGAAGCAAAACCTGTAGCCGAAGCAACACCAGTTGCAACAGCAACACCGGTTCAAACAACTCCTGAACCTGCAAAAGTTGAAGTTACTGAAACAGTAACAGCAACGGCAAGTGAGCCTACAACTGCTCCAGGTGGTAAAGTATCAGCAGATGATATTTTATCTATGATTAGAAGCAGACAGGCTAACAAGTAATAGTTAAACTATATGGGTGTGAGCATTATTGTTCACACTCATTACTAAATTAGGAGAAGTTATGGTACGACCATTTGATGTAAGTAAGTTTAGAACCAGTCTAACAAAAAATATTCAAGGTATTAGTGTAGGCTTTGAATCAGATCCAGATACTTGGGTTGACACTGGTAATTACACTTTAAATTATTTAATTAGTAGTGATTTCAATAAAGGAATCCCACTAGGTAGAGTAACAATGTTTGCAGGAGAGTCAGGTTCTGGTAAGAGTTTGATTGCATCTGGTAACATTATTAAAAATGCACAAGACCAAGGTATTTTTTGTGTAGCATTGGATAGTGAAAATGCTTTACACGAAGAATGGTTACAAGCACTTGGAGTTGATACATCTCCAGAAAAGATGTTAAGAATACAAGTTGCAATGGTCGATGATGTAGCAAAAATTATTAGTGACTTCATTACAAACTATAAAAAAGATTATGAAGCGAAACCTGAAGCAGAAAAGCCAAAAGTTTTATTTGTAGTTGATAGTTTAGGTATGTTACTAACACCAACAGATAGAGATCAGTTTGAAAAAGGTGATATGAAAGGTGACTTAGGTAGAAAAGCTAAATCATTGACAGCACTCATTAGAAATACTGTAAATTTGATTGGTGCATTAAACATTGGGTTAGTAGTAACTAACCATACTTATGCATCGCAAGATATGTTCGATCCAGATGATAAAATATCAGGTGGACAAGGATTTGTTTATGCAAGTTCAGTTGTTATTGCAATGAGAAAACTTAAATTAAAAGAAGATGAAGATGGCAATAAAATTAGTGATGTAATGGGTATTAGATCAGCAATTAAGGTTATGAAAACTAGATTTAATAAACCTTTTGAAAGTGTACAAGTCAAGATTCCATATGAAAAAGGAATGGATCGTTATTCTGGTCTAGTTGACTTGTTTGAAAAGAAAGGTTTGTTAGTCAAGCAAGGTAACAGATTAAAATATGTTGATAGAATGGGTAAAGAACATTTACATTATCGTAAACAATGGACTGGAGAAAACCTAGATCTAGTAATGGCAGAGTTTCAAGAAGGTTTGGTAAATAAAGCCAAAGGAGACGTAGCTGATGAAGGATCTACAGGAGGCAATGATGTTGCTTGAAGCTTGGCAAAAGCTAGTTGAGTACATTCCTCAAAAAGATAGAATCGAAGCCGCAAGAGCTTATGCTATCTTAATTGATGAATTACATCTAGACCAACAATCATTGGAAGAGATCAAAGACGGAGATCATTATTTAGAAGCCGCCATTAATGACTATTATGGTGACGAAGGTGATGATGATGAGTCTTATAGTGACTACAACGAAAATGAGGACTACTAATGCCTCAAGGTTGGTACGGTCAAGTCTCAAGCGATTTATCAAAAATAGTAGACTGCATTAACTTCTACGAGAGCGAACTTGAAGAAGCTAGAGTTGAATGTGGTCTTGCTGGTAACATTGAAAAAAATGCTACCAGGGTTCCAGGAATAGTTGAGCATCGATTTAATCAGTTACAGGAAATAGAAGCAATATTAGAATTTCTTAATATACAGTTAAGAAAAGTACGTAGTAAAAACTACAAGAAATATTTAGAAAATTACCAAAGAGCATTAACCAGTAGAGATGTTGAAAAATACATCGATGGTGAAGATGAAGTTGTTAATATGAGTAATATAATTAACGAATTTGCTTTATTACGTAATAAGTTCTTAGGCTTGATGAAAGCCATTGATGCTAAACAGTTTCAAATTAATAATATTGTTAAATTACGTGTTGCAGGGTTAGATGATGCTGAATTATTTGCAAAAAAATAAAAACTGTGTTAGTATAACAATATGCAAAAAGCAATATTACATATCAAAGACGAAGTCAATGTTAGATTTGAAGGGCTAGACGTAGCCACTAGACGTAAAGTATCTGACAAACTAAAATACTTTATTCCATATGCTTATCACTTACCAGCTTACAAGCTAGGAAGATGGGATGGTTTTGTACGTTTTTGCGATATTGGAGGAAGGACATATCTTAATTTAATTGATAAAGTACTTCCTATAATAGAACAACAAGGATATGAGATAGAAATTAAAGATGATAGAAAAGAATATAAATTTAATTTTGATAAAGTTGATGACCAACATTTAAGTCATATCAATTGGCCCAAAGGTCATCCAGCAGAAGGTGAACCAATCATTTTAAGAGATTATCAGGTTAAAGTTATTAATGACTTTATTGCTAATCCACAATGCTTACAAGAAATTGCCACAGGTGCAGGTAAAACAATTATTACTGCAACATTGAGTAAGATGTGTCAACAGTATGGAAGAACAATAGTAATTGTTCCTAACAAGAGTTTGGTAACACAAACCGAAGAAGATTATATTAATTTAGGTCTTGATGTTGGTGTATACTACGGAGAAAGAAAAGAATTAAACCATAAACATACAATTTGTACTTGGCAAAGTTTAAATGTACTACACAAGAAAACAAAGAAAGAAGAAACAGACTTTCCACTTGATGAGTTTCTTGATGATGTTGTATGTGTTATGGTAGATGAGGTGCATATGGCAAAAGCTGATGTACTTAAACAGTTATTAACAGGACCATTTGCTGGAGTACCGATAAGATGGGGATTAACTGGCACAATACCAAAAGAAGAATATGAAAAAGCTAGTTTGGTAGCAGGACTAGGACAAGTTATTAGTTCTTTAAGTGCAAGTGAACTACAAAATAGAGGTGTACTAGCACAATGTCACGTGAATGTTATACAGACACAAGAGTTACAAAGTTTTAGGAACTATCAAGAAGAATTAACATTCTTAACAACTAATCAAAATAGAATGCAATTTATTAGTAATCTAGTTGAAGAGATACGTTCAGGTGGAAATACACTTATACTAATAGACAGAATTAAAACAGGAGAAAGTTTAAAAGAACTTATTCCTGGTAGTGTGTTTATACAAGGAAAAACAAAAATGGAAGAACGTCAAGAAGAGTATAACGAAGTAGCAACAGAACAGTACAAGGTTTTAATTGCAACTTATGGGGTTGCGGCAGTAGGTATTAACTTACCAAGGATATTTAATTTAGTACTTGTAGAGCCCGGAAAGAGCTTTGTAAGGGTTATACAATCGATAGGTAGAGGAATTAGAAAGGCAAAAGATAAGGATCACGTGCAAATTTGGGATATTACGTCGAGTTGTAAGTTTTCAAAAAGACATCTTACAACAAGAAAAAAGTTTTACAAAGAAGCAAATTACCCTTATACTGTTAACAAGGTAAACATATGAAAATTTTAACACCAAATAATGCATCTTATAACTTAGATAAGGTTCCTGAATTAGTTGACGATATACAATATTGTGTATTAGATACTAACAACAGCAAAAATATTGACTTTTTCTTTATTCCATTAATCTTTATGGAAACATTTAACGCACCAAGTATGGTAATGGAGATAGGTCCTTATACTGTACAAATGCCAATTGATTGGAGTATAATGGTCATTGAAAAAGAACTAGGACAATGTGAAATGATTCCATTGACTAGTATTAATGATAGAGGTTTTGAAGCACTAGTAATTAATCCATTGACTGCAAAAATGACAGAATCCTATGAAATTAAAATTGTAAATGTATTTCAAGAAGTGAAATGGTATTTTCCAAAGTTAAAACACGGGCATATTGTTACTGCACCTTTATTAGATAAACCAAATTCACCTTGTGTATTTTTTGCAAAAGAAATAAATCAAATACCAGATGTAATTGACACTGGAGACTTTTTATAATGGCGAAACCAAGTATAAATTTAAATCAGATGCTATACAATTTAGATATGGGTACAAAAGATTGGTACGAAAAACTTGATAGTGAAATTAAAAAAAGTTTTTCACCTTATATATCTATGAGATTTGCATCTAGTGTAAAATCAAACAAGATGTTAAAAGAGTCTTATATAGAAAACGTAAATGAATTTTGTAATAAACATTTTAGTACCATACAGAAGCACGAAGGAGATAGTTTACTATTTTGGAAACTATTGTGTTTGTGTGGTGCAGGACAGAAACAGTTTCATCCTTGGATAAAAGCACCTAAAGGAAAAGGTAAAAAAACAAAGTTATTTGATTTTGTACAAAGTTGTTACCCAAACTATAAACAAGATGAAATTGAAACTTTATTAACAGTTCTTGATAAAAAAGAAATAAAACAGTTGGCAAAATCAGCCGGACTAGATGACAAGGAAATTAAAAGTTTAATCAAATGATGAAAGAACACTTAATGGTACAAGAACAAGTTAAAACTGTATGGCAACATATGGTTGGTGTTATGTGTTTAAATCTTACTTACAGGAAACAAGTCAAAGAAGTTTTACCAAAACTTTTCAAAAGATATCCAAATCCAAAAGCATTTCTAAGAGGCAGAACAAAAACTCAAGAGAATATGTTAAAACCTTTAGGTATGTGGAATGTAAGAACAAAAAGAATTAGAAAAATGAGCGAACAGTTCCTCACGTGGGATTATAAAGAAGCATCAGATCTTCACGGAATAGGAAAATACGGAAGTGATAGTTACAAAATATTTTATAAAAACGAAATACCAGATGATGTACAAGACAAAGAACTAAAGAAGTATATACAAAGGTTATAAAATGAGTTATGAATGTAAATTTTGTAAAAAAACTTTTGGCAGTGAAAAAACACTACTAACACATCTCTGTGAACCAAAGAGACGATGGAATAATAGAAATGAAAAAAACGTACAATTGGCATTTCGTTGTTTTCAGCATTTCTGGAGAATCACAGCAACAAATATGAAACACGAAAAAACATATGATGAGTTTATGAACAGTAAGTATTATCTTGCTTTTGTTAAATTTGCAAATTACATTTTAGGAGTTTATGTTGCTAATATTGAAACTTACATAGAATGGCTACTTAAAAAAAGAGTTCGTATTGATAAATGGTCATCGGATACAGTTTATGAAGAGTATATTAAAGAATTTAATGTAAGAGAAAGTGTTGATAGGGCAATTGAAAGAACAATATTAACTATCAAAGATTGGGCAGAAGAAAATAAGAAAGACTGGCTTAACTTTTTCAATGAAGTAAGTACACCACGTGCTGTACATATGATTAGATCTGGAAAACTATCTCCTTGGTTATTGTATAATAGTAAAGGTGGTATCAGGTTAATGGAATCATTGACACAAGAACAAATGATTATGATAGAAGAATATGTTTCACCTAGAAGTTGGACCCAACGTTTTCAGAATAGCCCAGATGATGTAAAATTTGTTTTAGAAATAACAAAGAAAGCTGGATTATAATATGAGTAACATTGCAAAAACTGATATTGATATTGATACAAAAGATAGAAATGATTTATTAAAACTAATAAAGCATATTCCAGCCGGTATAATAAAAGATAACGAAATTAAAAAACACAATACAGGTGTGTATGTAACTGATATACCAGTTGAACCTGCTAGTAAGACAGCTAGTATTGATTATCAAGAAGCAGAAGATAGAGGATATTTTAAATTAGATGTATTAAATGTTGGTGTATATGAAGATGTTAAAGATGAAAAACATCTTGTTGAACTTATTACAAAAGAACCAGACTGGAATCTTCTAGAAGAACGTAAAATAGTTGATACTTTATTTCATATACATAATCATTTTGATATTGTTAATGCACTGAAGCCTCAATCGGTAGAACAATTAGCGGCAGTATTGGCAATTATTAGGCCAGCTAAAAGACACTTATCTAAACAGAACTGGGACGAGATAAATCAGAACGTTTGGAAAAAACCTACAGATGGTACATACTTCTTTAAGAAAAGTCACGCAATTGGTTATGCTCTAGCAATAGTTTTACAGTTAAATTTGTTAGTTGAACAAGCTAATTCTACGAATTTGTAGTTTTTTTAATTAAACTAATATTTCTTCTAATAATTCTTTTCTTCATAACATTATTAAGGCTTGTCGCAGGACCAAACATCACTTCTACGTCTTTTGTAGTAAAAGATTTTAAAGAATCCTTAAATTTAGAAAATTCTTTGCTTAAAAATATATTAATTGGTATGGTTCTATTAGACTCCCACCACCAAATTTCACCAAAATCAAGAAATTCTTGTTTTAGATCGGTATCTTTTAAGTCATCGTACACATAAATTGTGGTTACATACTGGTCTTGATTCTGTAATATACCCACATATTCGTTATTTGCGTATTTAATGCAACTTAGAAATGGAAATTTCTCTTGTAATTCTGCGTAATCCATAAATATTAGTATGTCAAGTTCCTATATCTTATATGTTTATAATAATACTTATACGTTGTCAACCTCTACGAAGTTAAATAACAGTATGCCTTTGTATGATAAAAACATAATACTACATAATGGTGTAGATAACAAGACAAATTTTAAGGTTGTTACAGATAATAACATACCTAAAGATTTGACTAATCTCACTATACATTTCAACATCACAGATATCGAAAGCGAAGAAACTGTGATTACTAAAACAATGACTGTAACAAATGCAACACGTGGTGAAGCATATGTACAAATAAATCAAGACGAATTGTATAATATAGGAGAAGGGTTTTACAATTTCACAGTTTATACAGTTGATAGTAATCAAACATCTAGTGCAGTATTCACAGATAGAGCAGGAGATATTCAAGGAGTTGTAGAAATTAAGAATTCTGGTTTACCAAAAACTAGAGCAACGCAAACTGCTGATACTTTTTCATCAAGAGTAATTGGCTCAACAACTTACTATTTTAGTAACAATTTATCAGGTGCTAGTACACAAAATTTAACTTCATCTAATCATACTATAGCTGTCTACACAACTAACTTTACAGGTAAAGTACAGATAGAAGGAAATTTAGATAACATAGCAAGTTCAAGCGACACTGATTGGTTCCCGATATTGATGAATGGCGAATCAGTTACTGATATGACGTATACGGGAAAGACTGGACCAACGTCATATTTTTTCATATCTAATGTTAAATGGATTAGAGTAAGATACGAGATTACTGCTGGTAACACAGGAACTTTTGATAAGATGTTATTAAGAAATTAATAATATTAAAATGTACCAAATCAACATTAAAAGAATAACACCACAAGAAAAAAGGTGTATGATAGTTTCCGGAGACAGCGATAAATCGTTGAGACGTGTAGTTCTTACTAATTTTACCAATGAAGAAGAGTTTACTGAAAGATATAATGAAGTTGCTAAACTAGAAAAAACTAAACAAATACTAACTGGAAAAGAGTTTGATGGTGGAGTATTTTTTCTAGCAACGAACTATGAAAAAAATGGACAGATACCAGAAAAACAAATGATTGAATTCATAAGAAATGTATCAAGAAAAAATAAATGGTCACACTATCCTTCAAGCAACTTAAGATATAATTATAAAATAGAACACTTGCATCAAATAGGTATAACAGAATACTGGACAGGTGAAATGCCATTAGAAGAACCAGACTATGTTAGTATGTTTATTGCAATACACAAGGCAGTACAGATGAATGAATTGAAAACTTTTTTAATTGATGGTGAAAATTTAAGTTATTTTCAAGAAGTATTAAAAGGAATCATTGATCCTACGTTTGCAAATCCAGATATTTACATAACCAACAAAGAATTGACCTGGGATCAAATACGTACAATAGAAAGAATTAAACCAAAAGTAGTTTTTCTATTTGGTAACAGTATAATAGATTATCCTAAAGCACTACATCTAATGAAACATAATATACAGATAGTTCCACAGTCAGTGACAGAAATTGGAAATATGTTATTGAGTGAAGGAATTTATAATAGTTGTCGTTCAGTAGAAGAAAGTTTTCAGCTAATAAACATTGCTTGTACAGAACTGAATGTTTCTCTTTGGAAGTTTGTACAGAACTATAGAGAAAATATGTATAATATTCTTGATGAAATATATCAAGGACATACAGACGAAAATGCAACCTCAAAATATAAGCTATCCTATAAAGATATTGGTGCTATGAGTTATCGTGCATAATCATTGACTTTTTACCAAAATTCGTATATTATAATAATATGAATTTACAAAACACAATTATGACAACTATTGCTGGTAGAGTAAAGAAAACTCCTAGTGGCTGGCACACAATTAATTGTCCGATGTGCGTTAAAAATGGGCATACTAGGCCAGATAAAAGACATAGAGGAGGATTTAAGTTTAGTGATGTAGCAAGTTATCATTGTTTTAATTGTGGATACAAAGCATCGTTTCAACCTGGAAGATTGCTTGGTAGAAAGATGCAAAGTTTATTACTTGAGATAGGAGTAAGTGATCAAAGAGTAAAAGAACTTCAGTTCGAAGCAATGAAATTAAAAGATGCTGATATTGAAGTTACAAAAAAATATGATAACGTAATTGATTTTAATCCAAAGTTGTTACCAAAGAATGCAAGACTGATGACCGATATAATTAATGATGAGAATCCATCAGCTGATGCATTATTTGTATACAAGTATTTGATAGATAGAGGATTGGATTTTTATGATAAGTTTTATTGGAGTTCTGATCCATATATGAAAATTAATCGTAGAGCGATTATACCGTTCTATGCTAATAATAAAATTGTTGGGTACACAGCAAGATTAATTGAACAAGTAGAAAATGTGCCAAAATACTATAGTGATGTACAACCTGGTTATATTTTTAACTATGACCATCTACAAAAAGATAGAAAATATGTTATTATAACTGAAGGTGTACTAGATGCAATAGCAATTGATAGTGTTAGTTCTTTAGGAAATAAGTTAACACAAGGTCAAATTGATTTAATTAATTCTACACAAAAAGTAGTAATAGTTTGTCCAGACAGAGATAAATCAGGTAGCAGTCTTATTGACGTTGCTTTAGAAAATAACTGGATGGTAAGTTTTCCTGAATGGGAAAATAATATTAAGGACTGTGCAGATGCAGTCAAACATTATGGTCGCTTATATACATTAAAGTCAGTGATTGATAGTGCTATAACTAACCAAGCAAAAATACAAGTATACAAAAAAATTGGAGTACAAAATGCAAATTGATAAAAGAAAAAAGAAAACGACACAACAACAAGCACCAAACAAACCACCGATGCAACCAGGACAACGAATGTATGAATCTGGAATAATTTATTTCAGTGATCACTTTGATAGCACAACTACAAAGCCGGTAATTAATACGATTATTGAAAAAAACTTACTACCTCAAAATGAAAGACCTAAAGAAATTACTTTAGTTATTAATAGTCCAGGTGGAGAAGTACATAGTGCATTTGCATTAATTGATACAATGAAAGGATCAGCCATTCCTGTAAAAACAATAGGATTAGGTATGATTGCTAGTTGTGGATTGTTAACATTTATGAGTGGTACCAAAGGAAGAAGATTTCTTACACCAAATACATCAATCTTATCACACCAATATAGTTGGGGCAGTGCAGGTAAAGAACACGAACTATTTGCAAGAGTAAGAGAGTTTGAGTTGAGTACAGGCAGAATGATTGAACATTATAAAAAATGTACAGGATTAAGTGAAAAGAAAATTAGAGAAATACTATTACCACCGGAAGATAAATGGTTAAGTGCCAAAGAGGCAGTTAAGTACGGAATAGCAGATAAGATCGTATCGACATATTAATAGAAGGAAATATATGTTACCATCATTTGTATACGTAGGTAGAGAAGCATTAGAGATGATGTTTCTTACTTTAATGGTTTCAACAGCCATTGCAACCAGCTGGAGAATTTATGCTTCAGCAATACTTGGAATACTATCAGGCATCTTGGTAGGATATTTAATTGGAGAAGCACTAGAACCATACGAAGCAGTTATGTATGGATTACTCAGTGCGTTGATGTTATACTTGTTCTACACTAGCAAAGATATGGCCAAACATATCAAAAGTCACGTTGATGCAATAGCACAAGGATCAGGATTTTGGATAGGCCTTGTGACAATATGGTTTATATATGCTCGTGAGAGTATGGAAATTTTTGTGTTTATGTTTCAAGCAGTCAATAATACATCTCAAGGTTGGCTTGGAGCCGCACTTGCAGTAGCTCTTGTGTTTGGATCATTTCCACTTATTAGAAAATATGTACCAACTGCAACACTGTTTAGTGTGACTAGATATGCATTTCTAGTATTTGCTATTTGGTTTGGCTATGAGGCCTGGCAACACATAGGTTAGTAAAAAGGAGAAATAAATTGTCATTAGTTAAGTTAATAAGTTATTCAAAACCAACGAATGAATTTGATAACAAGGTAGAAGATGTCCAAGATCTTATTGCCTTTTGTGCTAGGGTAAGTAATCCTAGCAATCAAATGAATCAAGAAACAAATGAAAAACTTATCAAGTATTTGATCAAACATCAACATTGGTCACCTTTAGAAATGGTCAATGCTTGTTTAGAAATTAATACTACACGTGATATTGCACATCAAATTGTAAGACATAGAAGTTTTAGTTTTCAAGAGTTCAGCCAACGATACGCAGATCCAAAAGATCAAGGAGAACTTTTTGAGTATAGTGAAGCAAGATTACAGGATACAAAGAATAGACAAAACTCAATCGAAGTGGAAGATCCTAAACTACAACAGGAATGGAAATGGGCTCAAATGCGTATAGCTCATTTAGCCAAGAAAGAGTATGATTGGGCAATAAAAAAAGGAATAGCCAAAGAGCAGGCACGTAAAGTCCTTCCAGAAGGCCTTACAAAAACAAGACTGTATATGAATGGTACTTTACGTAGTTGGGTACACTACATTGATTTGCGTAGTGCCAATGGTACACAAAAGGAACATATGGAAATAGCCAAGCAATGTGCAGTAGTAATTGCAGGAATTTTTCCAATGATTAATGATATTAAAAATTAGCACTTGCAAAAATATGGATAATAGGTTATAATAAAAATATGGCAACACTATACACAGATGAACTACAGAAACTATTTTTAGAATTTATGATTACAGATAGTGAACTATTTGTACGTACTAGAAATATTGTTAATCCAAGTTATTTTAGCAAAAAATATTATGATACTGTGGAGATGTTTCTTGAACACGCAGAAAAATATAAAACTTTGCCTACAGTGGATCAAGTAAAAGCCAAATGTGAATTGGATTTAGTACTAGTACCAGATCTAGATGACCCACAACGTGATTGGTTCTTAGATGAGTTTGAAAGATTTTGTAGACACAAGGCACTTGAAAAAGCAATTATTGAAAGTGCTGATCTTCTAGAAAAGTCTGAATATGGAACTGTTGAAGATAAGATTAAACACGCAGTACGTATTGGATTAACAAAAGACTTAGGTATAGATTACTTTGAAGACCCAAGAGCAAGATTAATGAGATTGAAAGATAACAATGGTACAATCAGTACTGGTTGGAAATCTTTAGATAGAAAACTATATGGCGGAATGAACAGAGGAGAACTTAATATATTTGCTGGTAGTTCAGGTGCAGGTAAAAGTTTATTCTTGCAAAATCTTGCAATCAATTGGGTTGAGCAGGGATTAAATGTTGTTTACTTTACATTTGAATTAAGTGAAGAATTGAGTGCAATGAGAATTGATTCAATGACAACTGGTGTACCAACTAATGAGATCTTTAAGAATATTGATAAAGTTGAACTAGATGTAAAAATGAAAAAACAAAAAATGGAAGGAAACTTTCAGATCAAATATATGCCATCTGGATCTAACACTAATGATATTAGAGCATACATTAAGGAATATACAATACAAAGAAAAGTTGCTCCAGATGTAATACTAGTTGACTACTTGGATCTTATGTTTCCAATTAACAAAAAGATATCTCCAGCAGATATGTTCATTAAAGACAAGTTTGTATCTGAAGAACTAAGAAACTTTGCAGTAGAACAGCAAGTAGTTCTAGTAACAGCATCTCAGTTGAATCGAGGTGCGATAGAAGAAGTAGAATACGACCAGAGTCATATCGCAGGTGGTATTAGTAAGATTAATACAGCTGATAACTTGATAGGAATATTTACAAGTAGGGCAATGCGAGAACGTGGAAGATATCAAATACAATTAATTAAAACAAGATCAAGTGGTGGAGTAGGAAGTAAAATTGACTTGGCATTTGATGTTGACAAGTTGAGAATAACTGATTTAGATGAGGACGATGAAGGAACTACAATATTACCAAGTTCAGGTGAGTCAATTGCACAGACTTTAACTAAAAGAACATCAACTGTAACTGATAAAAGCTCAGCAAGTGTGGTAGCAGAAAAGACAGAAGTTGCCAAAGATTTACGTGATTTATTGAAATCGCAAAGACAGTCATTTACTGATTAAGTAAAATGGGTATTAATTTGTACGTTTATTACATAAATACTTAACACGAGGTAAGTTATGAAAAAAAATACACGTTCTATATTGGAAGAAATCAGCAGAGTAGTACCTAACTACGACAAAAATAACATCGTAGAAGCTAGAGCTAATCACGTTATTACATCTGCAATTAACTTAACAAAAATGATTTACGAAGCATACGATGAAAGCACAGCAGAAGATTTGTGCAAAAGATTTGTCAACAGTATTAAAAGCCAAGACCCAAAGAAATTTGAACGTGGAATAAAAAAGTTGAACGAATCTAATGAAAGCTAATGATCTACTTACTGAAAATACAAATCTTCATTTAACACATCTAGAAGATTTAGCCCTGTTTCAAGGAAAAACAGGAGCCATAAAAGCAATCAACTTCTTAAAAAATTTAGCAGATCTGGCCAAGTCCAGTAGTGCAAAGAAATTTAATGTTACTATTAAATGGGATGGAAGTCCTGCAATTTTTTGTGGCACAGATCCTAGTGATGGTAAGTTCTTTGTTGGAACAAAAGCAGTATTCAATAAAGGTGCTAAACTTAATAAAAGTTTAGAAGATATTGATAGTAATCATCCAGATGTTGTACAAAAAGGTGAGACAAAAGAAAAAAGTGGATTACGAAATAAATTACGTATTGCATTTACTGAGTTATCTAAATTAGGCATAGAAAACGTTTTACAAGGTGATTTACTTTTTACAAAAAGCGATCTGAAATCAATTTCATACAAAGGTGATCCTTATATTGCATTTAAACCAAATACACTTACATACGCAGTACCTAGCGAAAGTAATATTGCTAAAGAGCTAAAACAAGCAGAGCTTGGTATAGTTTTTCATACAAGCTATTCAGGAAACAGTTTAGAAGAAATGTCTGCAAGTTTTAATGTTGATTTATCAAAACTTAACAAGGTATCAAGTGTTTGGTATGATGATGCTTACATTAAAGATTTTACAGGTATAGTTAACCTTACAACAGGAGAATACCAAGCAGTACAGACAGCAATAAAAGATGCAGAAAGTTATATTGGTAAATCAGGCAATATCTTTGATTGGTTGGAAGCAACAGAACTTGGAAAAGATTTTAAACAAAAAGTACACGCCAATCATAACAATATGGTTAGAGCAGGTGCAATTACACAAGATCCTAGTTCATTCTTTAATAACTTTGCGAAAGATTATGAAAACAGAATTGAGAAAGAAATATCTAATTTAAAAACAGGTAGAGAAGGTCCAGCTGGTCAAAGAAAGTTGGCAGGTTTGGAACAATGGAATAAAACTTACTTCGCAAATAAAAATAATGTAGAAGCCTGGTACAGTGCTTGGTTA
>CENJ01056513.1_pt1 | contig 27622 bp, 26 predicted proteins | sample 356161 | NCBI WGS metagenome assembly CENJ01 (sample SAMEA2619531, study PRJEB7988) | marine metagenome | biome: marine biome (ENVO:00000447); feature: surface water layer (ENVO:00002042); material: "saline water (ENVO:00002010), including plankton (ENVO:xxxxxxxx)" | depth 5 m | reverse complement strand
AAATGATTGAAACAGTTGAAGATCAATTTTGGAAAGAACAAAAGTTATTGGAAGTGGACCAATTAATATTACAGTGCTCTGGGCTTTTTATCCAAATGACCACTTTGAGTTCAAAGAAAACTATTAATGATTCTGTGACTTTTAATTTAGAAATAGTGAATAGATGTAATCTTAAAATGCAACTAAAATCAATAAATTGTAAAGTGTTAAATCACAGTAAAAAGTATACCAAAGATTTATTAGAAAATGAAGTTTATAATTTAAAAAGTAAAGTGGCAATTCCAACTAAAACACCCGTCTCTCAACCCTATTGGTTAGTGGACGAACCAAAGCTAGGGTCTTATAACGTGGATTCATTACTTTTAATTGGAAAATCAGAGAATAACCCAGCAGCTGAGTTTGAAATAACTATAAAGGTAGGAGATATTACAATTTCTTCCCAAAAACCGTTAATTTTTAAATGGAATGATCCAGTAAATGGAGAGCAAAATAAAAATTGGATTGTATCTCCCAAAGTAACTGCTAATTTTGATCAAGACGTAATGATTTTTTCGGATCAGAAAAAGAAAAAATTCACCTTAAAACTTTTAGCTCATACAGATAATCAAAAAGGAACAATTAAGATTTCATCTCCTATTGGATGGAAAGTAATAGGGCCTAAAGATTTTCTATTATTAAATAATGGAGATCAACAGTTTTTAGAGTATGAAATTTATCCAGAAAATAATGCTATTCCAGGGGCTCTAAAAGTAGAAATAAATAACCAAGAGGTCTTCGCAATAAATACAATAGATTATGATCATATTGCTCATCAAACTTGGTTCCCAAAAGCCAAACTTGAACTAGCGTACTTTAAGTTGAATATTCCGTCTAAGAAAATAGGATATTTTATGGGAGCAGGAGATTTAGTTCCTGAATATTTAAAAATCTTAAATTATCAAGTTGAACAAATAGATCCTGAAAAAACAACTCTTAATTCACTGCAAAATTACGATGTAATTATTACAGGAATACGTTTTTTTAATGTCAACCCAATGGCAGAAATAGTTTCTCCACTATTGCTAGAATATGTAAGTGAAGGAGGAAATCTAATTGTACAATATAATACTAGTTATCGATTGAAAACCAAAGAATTTTTCCCTTACCCTCTTCAAATTTCAAGAGATAGGGTTACTCAAGAAGATGCTGAAGTCACATTCTTAAATAGAGACCACCCAGTAATGAATCAGCCTAACAAAATACAAAAAGAAGATTTTGATTTTTGGGTTCAAGAAAGAGGATTGTATTTTCCTAATTTATGGAGCAAAAAATATACCCCAATATTATCTTTTCACGATGACAATGAAGAGGCTAAAAAGGGGTCTTTGTTGATATCTCAATATGGTAAGGGTTATTATACCTACACAGGGATTTCTTTTTTTAGACAGTTGCCTGCAGGCGTAAGTGGAGCATATAAATTATTAGTTAATTTGATAAGTTTATCAAATGAATGATGTGAAGCCTCCTTTTTTCAGCTCTTGGAAGGGCTGGTATTTTCTGCTTTTGATCGTTTTACTTTTATTTATAGTAATTTTTAGCTGGATAAAATATCAATTTTCATGAGTAATTTAGATTGGTTTGTATTAATTTTTACTTTATTATTTATAGTTATTTATGGAGTTTGGAAAACTCGTGGAGCCCAAAATCTTCAATCCTATTTAAAAGGAGATAATGACGCTAAATGGTGGGGAATAGGAATTTCTATCATGGCTACTCAAGCAAGTGCCATCACATTTTTATCTACACCTGGACAAGCCTATTCAGATGGCATGAGATTTATCCAATTTTATTTTGGGCTACCAATTGCAATGATTATACTTTCAGTTACCTTCTTACCAATTTTTTATAAGCTTAAAGTATTTACTGCCTATGAATATTTGGAATCTAGATTTGACTTAAAGACAAGATTATTAGCTGCTTTATTATTTTTACTTCAAAGAGGATTAGCAGCAGGAATTACTATTTATGCTCCTTCTATCATTTTGTCAACTTTACTTGGATGGAATTTAAACTGGACAAATATTTTTATTGGATCATTAGTGATTTTGTATACGGTTTCAGGAGGAACTAAGGCGGTAACTCAAACTCAAAAGCAACAGATGGCAGTTATGATGGGCGGAATGATTTTAGCAGGGATAATAGTAGTAAATATGCTGCCAAAAGAAATATCTTTTATTGATGCACTTCATATAGCTGGAAAAATGGAAAAATTGAATTTAATTAATTTTGATTTTGATTTAAATGATAGGTATAATTTCTGGACAGGTACTACTGCTGCACTGTTTTTATTTCTTTCTTATTTTGGAACCGACCAATCACAAGTTCAACGATACTTAACTGGTAAATCCCTCTCACAAAGTAGACTAGGCTTAATGATGAATGGTTTATTAAAAATTCCCATGCAATTTATTATCTTATTTATTGGTGTAATGGTTTTTGTTTTTTACCAATTTAATACTCCCCCAGTATTTTTTAATAAAGTAGAACTAAATAAAGTAAAGCAATCCTCCTATTACTCAAAGATAAAACTATTAGAAGAAAATTTCGAAACACTACATTCTAAAAGGGCTGTGGATCTTTTTAAAATGTTAGAAGCTCAAAAATTATCTAACAATGAAGCGGTTTTAAAACTTCAGAAAAATATAAAACTAACTACCCAAAAAATAGAGCACATTAACAAAGAAGTTAAATCTATCGTTAAGAAAAACAATCCAAAAGCTGAAACAAATGACAAGGATTATATTTTTATGTCCTATGTTATTAATTATTTGCCTCATGGAATAATAGGTCTTCTTTTTGCTGTAATGTTTTGTGCTGCAATGTCTTCTACTGCATCTGAGTTAAACGCCCTGGCTTCTACCACCACAATTGATATTTATAAGAGAGCTATAGTTAAAAGAAAAAAAGACCCTCATTATTTAAAGTCATCAAAATACTTTACTTTTTTATGGGGCATATTAGCCATTTTATTTGCAACATCCGCCTCGCTATTTGAAAATCTTATTCAAGCAGTAAACTTGTTAGGATCACTTTTTTATGGAACTATATTAGGAATTTTTATTGTTGCCTTTTATATAAAAAAAATTCAATCTAATTCTGTTTTTTACAGTGCAATTATAGCTGAAGCAGTAGTTATAATCATACACTTATTAAATCATTATGAAATGGGCCCAAATTGGATAAGAATGGGTTACTTATGGTATAATGTAGTTGGTTGTTTAGTAGTAGTACTTTTATCAATACTAATTCAAAAATTAGTAGCTAAAAAAACTACTTCTTTTTAAAACTAGCTATTAAGTCCTTACTCTTTTGAATATAACCATAGTCATCTTTTTTATCTGAAGCCAAGTCTATAACTGCATTAGCAGTATTAATAGCTTCCTTCTTCATTCCCATAATTTTTAAAATTCTAGCTTTATGGAACATCATCCAAAATGCTTCTGGTTTTTTTTCAATAGCAATATTAATCCACTCTAATGCAAAATCAGTTAATTCTGTATGGTCTGCAAAAAATTTTGCTCCATTGTAATAATCATTGGCGCTTGGCCCTTTGGTTAAAAGCTGCAAGTAATCTTCTCTTATCTTCTGTTTTGCAGATAATGATTTTATTTTTATATCTACTACTGTATTGGCCCATTTAAGGGACATAATGGCACTGAAATCTTCAAATTCCCCAAAGTCAATGGTAAAAGATTCAACAAAGTTAGAGGATTCTTTTACTTCTACAGTTTGGTTGTAAACTTCTTTAGATTCATCATACTTTCCAGTACCCCAAATTTCAGTTTCAGTATTTAGAAGTATTTTCCAAGCCTTGTCATTTGGAATAGTAAATAATGAATAGCTGCCTTTTTTTATTTTCTGTCCGCCAAAAACAACATCTTCTTCAAATGAAATTTTAGTTGCTTTATTGGCTCCTGTTCTCCAAATTTTACCAAATTTAACTAATCCTCCAAAAATCTCTCTTCCCTTGGCACCGGGTCTTGAATACTCAACAGATACGTTAGAGACCCCGATTTTTTGAGTTATAGTTGCAGTTGGACTAGGCTGAGGGGTTTTAATTTGAGCAGAAACAATACTACAACAAAAAACAAAAGAAAGTAATATATATTTTTTCATTTTTACAATTTTTAAATCAAATTTAAAACAAAAATAGCTGATATTTAAAATATATAATTTATAAAATTGAATAATTCTCATTTAACTTTAGGAAATTTAGGAGAACAAAAGGCAAAAGAATATTTATTAAATAAAGGATACCAAATTTTAGAAAAGAATTGGAAGCATCAAAAATATGAAATTGACATCATTGCTATTGATGGAGTAGAATTAGTAATAATTGAAGTAAAAACGAGAAGAAATGTACTTATTTCTATTGAAAAAACAATAAGTTACTCTCAACAAAAAAGAATTATTTTAGCTGCAGACGCCTTCATTAAGTTAAATAATATAGATTTAGAAGTCAGATTTGATTTAATATTAATTGAAAGATCTTTAAAATCCTATAAATTCACACATTGTAAAGAAATATTTTATCCAACTATTGATTAGATTAAATAAATACATTTCCAATGCAGGTATTTGCTCAAGAAGAGAAGCAGATAAACTTATTTCTGCTGGAAAAATTAAAGTAAATAATATTATCCAGTCAGAGTTAGGAACCAAAATACATCAAAATGATGTTGTTACATATAATGGTAAGGTTCTAAAAATAGAAAAACATCAATATATTTTAATTAATAAACCTAAAAATTGTATTACTTCAGTAAAAGACACTCACGATCGAAAAACAGTAATGGATATAATTGATGGTGCCTGTTCGGAAAGGATTTACCCTGTAGGAAGGTTGGATAGAGACACAACGGGATTATTATTAATGACTAATGATGGAGAATTAACTAAAAGACTTACTCATCCAAGCTCTGGAGTAAAAAAAAAATACGTTATTCAGCTAGAGAATAGTATTCATCCAGACTGCTTAAAAGAAATGCTCTCAGGAATTAATTTAGAAGACGGGCAAATTAAATATGATGAGGTTAAGTACGGTCGTCAACTAACCGACAGAACCCAACTTATTGTGACACTACATTCGGGGAAAAATAGAGTGATAAGAAGAACAATGGAGTATTTTGATAAAACACTATTACATTTAGATCGGATAGAATTTGCAGGAATTCAAAAAGCAGATTTAGTCAGAAATAAATGGAGGTTTTTATCTGATAAAGAAATAGGTTTTTTAAAAATGACGAAGTCTAGATAAGAGCATTTTTACTAGCTTCTTGTTCTGCGATTTTTTTAGAACTTCCTTTTCCAATACCAATAGTTTTTTCGTTACAAATAACAGATGAAATAAACTGAATACCATTTTTAAACTCGCCATCCTTTAAAGTTTTGAATTTAATTTTAGAATCTTTTTTTTGATGGTAAATTAATAATTCACTTTTATAATCTCGGTTTTCTATAATAATTTGATCCAAATCTAAGGTGGGCTTTAATATATATTCTTCTATACTTTTTTGAGCTTTCTCATATCCTAAATCAAAAAAAACAGCTCCGTAAATCGCTTCAAAAGTATTTCCAACTATAGATTTATATTGATTAGTTCCTTTTTGGTACCTAATGAACTCTTCTAAACCAATTTGGGATCCAATTTTATTTAAATTTTCCCGACTTACTATTTTAGATCTAAGTTGGGTTAGATACCCCTCTTGCTTTTTTGGATAAAGTTTAAATAAGTATTGTGCTACACTTAGTGATATAAATGCATCCCCTAAATATTCTAGTCTTTCATTATCCAAATTGCTTTTTTGGATATTTTTAAAAGAACTATGGGTAATTGCCTCTAAATACAGTGCTTCATCTTTAGGAACTATACCTAACTTATTTTTTAAAAAAAATTTAAAGGGATCAGAGATTAAGGATAATTTCTTTTTTTTAAAAAGAAATTTAATCATTTAATTTTTTAACAATTATTGATGTATTATGTCCTCCAAAACCAAAGGTATTACTTAGAGCAGCATTAACGGTTCTCTCTTCTGCTTTATTAAGGGTTAAATTTAGATTATAATCTATATTTTCATCTTCAGATTCAAAGTTAATAGTGGGCGGAATTATATTTTTTTCTATTGCCTTTACGCATGCAATTGCTTCAATTGCTCCAGCTGCACCTAGAAGATGTCCAGTCATTGATTTGGTACTACTGATATTTAAAGCATACGCATGTTCGCCAAAAACCTCTTTTATAGCTTTAGTTTCTGCAATGTCACCTAGAGGAGTTGAAGTTCCATGAACATTCACATAATCTATGTCTTCAGGATTCATATTTGCATCCTCCAAAGCAAGTTTCATTGCATTAATAGCACCTAATCCTTCTGGATGTGGCGCAGTAATATGGTGAGCATCTGCTGTTAATCCACCACCAACTACTTCAGCATATATTTTTGCATTTCTTGCTTTTGCATGTTCCAATTCTTCAAGAATTAGACATCCAGAACCCTCTCCGAGAACAAATCCATCTCTATTTGCATCAAAAGGTCTTGAAGCAGTAGCTGGATCGTCATTTCTAGTAGAAAGAGCTTTCAAAGCATTGAAGCCTCCAATTCCTGTTATGTTAACTCCAGCTTCAGAGCCACCAGTAACTATTAAATCTGATTTTCCTAGTTGAATAAGCATTAACGAATCTATAATGGCATTATTGGATGATGCACAAGCTGATACGGTGACATAATTAGGCCCTCTTAAACCATATTTCATAGAAATATGACCTGCGGCTATATCAACTATCATTTTTGGAACAAAGAAGGGGTTAAATCTAGGAGATCCGTCTCCGTCTTTAAAATTAAAACATTCTTCTTGAAAAGTCTTCATCCCACCAATACCTGAACCCCAAACAACACCTGCTCTATTTAAATTAATAGAAGCTAAATTAATTCCGGAATCTATAATAGCTTCATGAGAAGTGGCAAGAGCATAAGTAGAAAAGAGATCTAATTTTCTTGCTTCTTTTCGATCCATAATATCCAATGGATCAAAGTTTTTTACTTCGCATGCAAATTGTGTTTTGAATAAATTAGCGTCAAATTTAGTTATGGGCTCTGCTCCGCTTTTTCCAGCAACTAGATTATTCCAGTAATCATTTACTGTGTTACCAATGGGGGTTAATGCCCCCATTCCAGTTATGACAACCCGTTTTTTATTCATTAATACAATTTTGAGACGTGACTTTTAAAGAATTACATATTCTCTTCAATATATTTTATTGCTTCTCCAACAGTTTGAATATTTTCTGCTTGTTCGTCTGGAATAGCAATATTGAATTCTTTTTCAAATTCCATAATGAGTTCTACTGTGTCTAAGGAATCTGCTCCTAAATCATTAGTAAAGCTAGACTCAGAGGCAACTTCCCCTTCATCTACTCCTAACTTATCAACTATAATAGATATAACTTTAGATTTTACGTCTGACATATCGTGTTTTTTAATTGTTTGCAGTGCAAATAAATAACATTTCCTTTACCCAACAAAATACTTTACTTTAAACTTATTCAACATTTATAGTTGAATAACAAATTATTTATCTTTATAATTTGAAAAAAATAAGAGATGAATATAGCTTTATTTGCTTCTGGTAAGGGTACAAATGTTAAAAATATTCTTCACTATTTTAAAGGTAATAAAACTGTAAATATTGCCTTTATTGGAACCAATAACTCTCAATCAGGGGCTATTTTTCATGCAAAAAGTTACCAAATACCCTATCTTATATTCCAAAAAGAGGATCTTAACAATTCTGATAAAATAATTAAAAAACTTAACCAAGATAATATTGACTTATTAGTTTTAGCTGGCTTTCTTTTAAAGTTGCCAGCTTTATTTATTCATAACTTTAAAGGTAATATCATCAATATTCATCCTTCGTTATTACCAAAATATGGGGGTAAGGGTATGTACGGTGACCATATACATAAAGAAGTTTTAAAAAACAAAGAAAAGTATACTGGAATCACCTTTCATTATGTAAATGAGAATTATGATGAAGGTAAAATAATTTCCCAACATCCAATTTTAATTTCCGATTCAGAAACTTTATCTACATTAAAAGAAAAAATAAGTCAATTAGAATTATTAAATTATCCAATAATAATAAGCTCTTTTAAAGATGAATAAGGTTAGGCTAAAAATACATGAAATTATCTTTGAAGCCGATACTCCTATGGGGAAACTATTTGATATCATTCTTCTTGTAATGATTCTTTTAAGTGTTACGGTGGTTATGTTGGAAAGTGTAGAAGGGTTTAGACTAAAATGGTTTTGGCTATTTGATATATTAGAATGGGTTTTTACAATACTCTTCTCTATAGAATATGTATTGAGAATTTATTCGGTTAAAAACCCAATGAAATATATATTTAGTTTTTATGGTATCATAGATTTATTGTCCTTAATTCCTTCTTTTTTAGGAATTGGTTTAGGGACAACTAATAATATTGGATCCATTAAAACCATAAGAACAATTAGATTAATAAGAATTTTCAGAATTTTAAAACTCATTAGATATGTTAAAGAGGCAGCAGCATTAAAAAAAGCCTTTATTGGAAGTAAACAAAGAATAATTGTATTCCTATTTGTAGTTTTTGCGATCTCAGTTCTTATGGGAACTATTATTTACATGTTAGAGGATCCTGAGGATGGATTTACTTCTATCCCCAGAAGTATTTATTGGGCTATTGTAACTCTTACCACAGTAGGTTATGGAGATATTGCTCCTCAAACATCACTAGGACAATTTTTTGCCTCAATTATTATGATTTTAGGTTATTCTATTATTGCAGTTCCTACTGGTTTAATTTCTGTTGAACTTTCTAAAACTTCTTTAAACACTCAGTCTTGTCGGTCGTGTTCCTTAGATGAACACGAAGATGACGCAATTTTCTGTAAAATTTGTGGAGACGAACTTAACCCAAAAAACTAATGAAAATACATCTTTATACCGACGGATCGGCTAAAGGGAATCCTGGCAAGGGGGGATTGGGAATAGTGTTAATTTCAGGAAAACATTACAAAGAAATTTCTCAAGGGTTTAGACATACCACTAACAACAGAATGGAACTTTTAGCAGTTATTGTGGGTTTAGAAACATTGAATAATATCAACAGCCTGGTAGAAGTATTTTCAGATTCTAAATATGTAGTTGATGCGGTAGAAAAAAAGTGGGTTTTTAGTTGGGAAAAAAAGAATTTTAAAGGGAAAAAAAATTCAGATTTATGGAAAAGATTTTTAATTATTTATAGAAAGCATAAAGTTTCTTTTAATTGGGTTAAAGGCCATGCAGGGCAAGTAGAAAATGAAAAGTGCGATGCTTTAGCCGTTGAAGCTTCTGAAAATGAGCAACTATTGATTGATCATGGGTATGAAAACGCTATAAATTCTAACTCTTTATTTTAATGATGAAGGCTATTCATTTGGTCAAATATGGTGAAGCTGAAACCGCTTTTAAAACCAGTACTGTTGCTCTTCCTGAGTTGGTAGACAATGACAGTGTTTTAATAAAGGTTCATGGCTTTGGGATTAATTTTGCAGACGTAATGGCAAGAAAGGGTCTTTATAGTGCTGCTCCTAACTTACCAGCTATTCTTGGTTACGAAGTTGTAGGTGTGGTAGAAAAGGTAAAAAACCAAAAAAATAATCACTTAGTCGGAAAAAGAGTAGTTGCTTTAACAAGATTTGGAGGTTATGCAGAATATGCTATTTCATCAACTAATGGACTTATAGAAATAAATAAAGATTTACCAATGGGGAAAGCATTAGCTTTAGCAACGCAATACTGTACAGCGCTATTAGCTATGAATAAAACTGGTAATTTAGAAAATGAATATATTTTAATTCATTCTGCTTCTGGGGGAGTTGGCGTGGCACTAACACAGTTATCAAAACTTAAAAATTGTAAAATAATAGGTTTAACAAGATCACCATCAAAAATATCTTTTTTGACAAAGAATGGGGTAGATTTTCCTATTCTTAATGTGGATAATAATTATCAAAAAACACTATCAGAACTTTTAAATAATCAAAAAATTTCAGCTATTTTCAATTCTGTTGGTGGAGCAACTTTTAAAGAAGACTTAAAATTATTAGATAGCGGAGGGCACTTGGTTTTTTTTGGAATTTCCGATAGAATAAATAGTAAAAAAGGATTTTTGAATACACTTTTTCAGATGATTAAAATTGGCAAAATTCATCCTGCAAAATTAATATTAAATTCTCAATCGATTAATGGTTTAAACCTTTTAGAAATTGCCGACAAAAAACCTCAACATATTCAAAAAGCACTAAAAGAGTTAATTTCTTTGTTAGATGAAAATAAAATAAATCCTCACGCAACTAATGAATTTGGTTGGAATGAAATTGCCGAAGCGCACGATGGGTTAGAGAAGTCAAAGTTTGTGGGAAAAGTTTTTATTAATTTGACCAAGTAATGAAGAGAGTTTTCATTGTATTTATAATATTTATTTTTGGATCGGTAGCAATTATCTATTTAAACTTAGACTGGCAAAAACAAAGAAAACTTCCTGTCTTTCAGCCAAAAGATATTAATCCCGAATTAGTAGATTCTATTCTTCACGGTAGAGGAAGAGGTATTAATGGCGGAGATCACCACATTTCTAATTTTAAACTTACCAATCAGTTAAACCAGACTGTTAGTAAAACTGTAATGGAGAATAAAATTATCGTTGCAAATTTCTTCTTTGTTTCGTGTCCCTCTATTTGTCCTAAAATGACTCAAAATTTATTTACTGTACATCAACAGTATATCAAAGACAGTTCTATATTAATTTTATCTCATACTGTTTGGCCCGAAGTTGATAATCCTGAAGTATTATTAAAATATGCAGAAAAATACAACGTAGACCACTCCAAATGGTTTTTTTTAACAGGATCTAAAAATGAACTGTATAGACTGGCAAGGCAAGATTATTTAGTAGTTCCAGATGTAAATGACCCTAATTTTCGGCATGGAAGCGACGCGGACTTTATTCATACAGAAAACATAGTTTTAATTGATAGAAAACAAAGAATAAGAGGTTTTTACGATGGCACGGAATTTCTAGAAATGAACAGATTAATTGAAGATATTGAAATCCTTAAAAAAAGTTAAGGTTCTCAGAAATATTTCTTCAGTTTCTTAGTTAAATAATAAAAAGGGATGGTGTCTAGAAGAGCAATCACTAACTTGAAAAGATATCCCGATAAAACAAAATGTAATAAAGAATGTGTCAGTTCACCATTAGTATTTTTAGGCAATCCATCTACTAAATAATGGGTAATTAAGATTACTGCTATACTATCAATTAATTGACTTACAATAGTTGAAGCATTATTTCTTAACCATAACCTACGACCTTGAGTTTTTTCTTTTAAATAATGAAATATTTGAACATCAATAAATTGCGCACTTAAGTATGCCACCATAGAAGCTAAAGTAGCTCCCATTGTAAGATTTCTTATAAAATAAAAGGCATATTGAGAATGAATAAACACTTGATTATTCTCAATTGAATACAAAGGTTGATTATTTATAATTTCATCCGGAGCATCCAATGCTCCAGCTAACCAAACAAAGAAAAGTACCCATAAATTGATTCCTAATCCCATCCAGACGACCCAATTAGCTTTTGTTTTTCCATAAAGTTCGCTAATTAAATCTGTACATAAAAAAGTGATGGGATATGGTAATACTCCTATAGCTATTACAAATGGGATTTTTAAATTAAAAATTTCAAATGAATAGTCTATAAATTTAGAAGTGCCCAGTACATTTAATAAAGTAATAGACCCTAAAAAAATTCCAGATAATATTAAAAAAATTATGGACTGAATATCTTTATTTCTAATGCGTTTTGAATCCTGCAAATTATTATGAAAATTAAATTTTAATAAATATAAAACTAATATGTATTTTTAAAATTAGATTACTAATAATTTAATAATGAAAATAGCTTCTATTCAAACTGACATTATCTGGGAAAATTCAGAGGCTAATAAAATTCATTATGACCAATTATTAAAAAGTATCTCTAAAGTGGACTTGATAATATTTCCGGAAATGTTTACAACTGGATTTTCAATGAATAACCATAAAATTTCAGAATCACCAAGAGGGGATACTTTAAAATGGATGCAAAAACATGCCCAAAATAAAAAAACAACAATTATTGGGAGTATCCCTGTAAAAGAAAAAAATAAGTATTTCAATAGATTATTTGTTGTAAATCATGAAGTTGTAAAATTTTATGACAAAAGATATCTTTTTTCTATGGGTGGGGAAAGTCAAAAATATTCTAGAGGAAATAAAGATTTAATTATAGAGATTAAAGGTTGGAAAATTAATCCACTAATATGCTACGATTTGAGATTTCCGGTGTGGAGTAAAAATAGAATTATAGAAAATAACTATAAATATGATATTTTAGTATATATAGCTAATTGGCCTGCTGTTAGATCTAAAGCCTGGGAAAGTTTATTAAAAGCAAGAGCAATTGAAAATTCTAGTTATGTAATTGGAGTTAATAGAATCGGAGTAGACGGAAATAAAATAGTGTATAATGGGGCTTCAAGAATTTTTGATTTTACTGGTGAAAGACTGGATAATTTCCCAATTAATCAAACTCATATAGTTGTTTACGATTTTGATAAAAACCAATTAATTAAGTACCGTGAAAAGTTTCCTGTTTTAAAAGATGCGGATCAATTTAGTTTTCATCTTTAAAATCCCATGTAATGTTAGTAGTCCAATTTTTCTTTAGTTCTATTTCACTATTATATTCAAATATAGGCTCTGGCAATTTTCTACTTACTATATCTCCCTTAGTCCAATAGCCATTTTCATCTAAATCTCCAATGAGTTTTAGCTGATAACTTCCATTTAAACACCTATTTATTACAGTATCTATTTCATGTTTTTTAATAGGAATTTTCATAACTACTTCTCCCTTTTTTAAAACTTGAAGTATAGACTTTGGGTATGGTAAACTTTTAATTTTGATTTCTAATTCAGATAGATTTTGTTGTTTTTTAATGGTAAAGTTTACTTTACTGGTATCTTCTTTTGTTGCTCTAATACCACTTATACTTTTAGGGAATAACTCCATAGTAAATTCTCCATCATTTTTTATGGGAGAAACTGTAAGTAAATTTTTATAAAAGTGAAAATTTGATTCAATTTTATTGGAGTCACGGTATACACGAATTAGCGAAGTATCTATAGATTTGATATGTTGATTAAATTCTAATGTAAAATTGGGATTTGAATTAATTGATTTTATAATATGTTCTTTATAAGTAATAACAGTATTTGAATTAGATTTAAGGTCATATGAAATCCTAATGGTATCTCTAAAATTATTTTTTGATTGAACAACTACTATATGTTTTTCAATAGTATCTCTTAAGTAGAAATAATGACTTTGACTTAAAGAATTTGAAAAATATTTATTTCCAGTAGTTATATCTTTAATAGAACAAGAATCTATATTCATATTAAATGTGAGGGATAATTTTCCTAAATGATTAAATTCCATCTTATCAATAGTAATTTTTTGGTCAGGTTCATAGCTAATTATATCTATTTTCAAGAGACTGTCTATTATGGTAATAGTGTCTCCAATAAAACCATGAATTTCAGAAAGGGTATCTAATTCCTCGTTATTATTTTCATCATCAAATGCAAACAATAAATAATCTCCTCTTTTAATATTTTTTAAAATGAAATTTCCTTTATTGTTAGCATATCCTTTATAGGTGAAATTCTCATCCGCAATGCTCACGGCATAAATAAATGCATTTTTTAAAGGTTTTTTTTCTGGGTATTTATAAATAGTCCCTACTATTTTACCGGTATCTATCTGGGCTCCAGTTGAAATAACACAGTTTAATTCTTCAATCTTGTTATTTTCTGTAATATCTGCTATCGAATTCATAAAAATAAAAGAATAGGTAGTCTCTTTTTGTAAAGTGTCTTCCCAAACTATATTAATTGTATTATCTTCTTCAAAAATCTCATAATTAATTATTTCAGGATTTATAATTAGAGCTCTTTTATCTTTTAAAAACTGAACCCTCTCATTGAATGGCAGTGTTAAATTTTTATACTGATAACTCGTATTTTGAAAATTACTATCAATTAATAATATAGGAGCTTTTACATCTTTATCTCCACCAGTTAAAATGGTTTGTTGAGCACAACTAGTAATAAACAGTATAAATAAATATATAGGCCTCAAAGTATTTTCAATATTAGTGTATTTAGTAACTTTAAATTCTCCTCATCTTCATTACTAAATGCATTCTTTTTATTGTGGTCTATATCTAAAATATAAACTATTTCATTAGATCTATTTTTAAAAGGCACAACTATTTCTGATTTTGAAGCAACGTTACACGCGATATGCCCATCAAACAGGTCAACATTGTCCACAATAATAGATTTATCCTCTTTCCAGGACTTTCCACAAACTCCTTTTCCCTTCTCAATTTTCACACATGCTGGGGGTCCTTGAAAAACATTTAATATTAATTCTTTCCCTTCAACCTTATAAAAACCTACCCAGAACCACTTAAAATAATCTTTTATTAAGGCAACTACATTGCCTAAATTAGTAACTGTTGGAACGGATAAGTCTAGAATATTTTCTATATCTGTTAACAGGTTTTTATATAAGACATTTTTTGAATTCATATACTAATTAAAAACAAAAATAGTGTCATACATTAGAAATACAATTTTTATTTATTTTTATAATTAATTTCAAATTATGGCAGGGCATAGTAAATGGGCTAATATTAAACATCGTAAAGCAGCTCAAGATAAAAAAAGAGCAAAGGTTTTTACACGAGCTATAAAAGAAATTACCATTGCTGCTAGAGATGCGGGAGGTGATATTGAAACCAACCCATCTTTAAGATTGGCCGTTCAAAATGCCAAAGGAGCTAATATGCCAAAGGACACTATTGAAAGAGCAATAAAGAAGGGAGTTGGAGGAGATGGAGCTAATCTAGTAGAAATAACTTTTGAAGGATATGCATCTAATGGGATTGCTGTTTTTGTAGAAGCGACTACTGACAATAATAATAGAACAGTAGCTTCTGTAAGATCTATTTTTAATAAATATGGAGGAAATCTAGGAACTAATGGTTCATTAAGTTTCTTATTTGAAAGAAAAGGTATTTTCACTTTAAAATCAGAAAGTATTGATAGCGATGATCTAGAAGAAGTTGAAATGGAACTTATCGATTTTGGCTTGGAAGAGTTAACTACACTAGACGATGAAATAATCATTCAAACTAGCTTTGATGATTATGGAAAGATGCAGTCTGCTTTTGACGAAAAGAATTGGACAGTAAACAATACAGAATTACAGAGAATCCCTATGGAGACTACTACCTTACCTTTAGAAGATGCACAATCTGTAATGAAATTAATTGATAAGATGGAAGAAGATGAAGATGTGAGTGCTGTTTACCACAATTTAGAGATTACAGAAGAATTAATGCAATCTCTTTCTATTTCTTGAGCGGGTGATTTAACAATTTACATTTAATTAAACAAGAAAAGTTTAGTACTTATTTTTAAAGTCAGAAATGCTTTTTGAGATTTTAGTTAATAATTCACCCAGAAAATGATCAATTAAAGTTGTAAAATTATCTGATTAGAAACTTATTATATTAAAGTTTTTCCAATAAGCTTTTAACTGCAACTTTATAAGTTTTTGGATTATTTTCTTTGAGGTGTGGGCTTATACAAGCTAAGTTTGAATCAATATAATCAAATGGAAAAAAATGAGGATTATTGTTTGTAGCTAGCCAAGCAACTACAATCCCGTCTTTAAGTAATAAGTGGGTGGAGGAATATATTTCACCTCCATATTCCTCTTTTTCTGAATTTCTACTTAATTCTTCCCCATCAACAAAAACTGAATGTAGGATATTAAAACCTCCAAAATCTGAACCAAACCAAATAGTATCAATACCTGGTTGAATATCAAATACGGGAACATCAGAGATATCTTGAATAATTTTTTTCTTTTTAGGTGAAGCAGAGCCTTCAGCATAAAAATATAAATTCTCTGACCTTACGCTTACTACTGAAAGACCTTCCCTTGGTATTTTAAGAATATTCCCTTCTTCCCATTGTTCATCTTCTTTCCAATTAAATACTACCATCGCAGCTTTGTCATTTCTGGCCTCATAATTACCAAATAACCAGTTATTAGTCGAAAATTTCTCAGCATCCCCCCAATCCGAGTTTGAAAATCTGAACAATTCTCCTTCATAAGTAATCATACCTTGTTTATGGTAATTTTCGTTAACATTCATAAGTTCACTTAAAAAATCTGATCCCTGAAAAGTATTGAAATTAAATTTCCTTTCTTCAAAAAGATTTTCGTTCTGAAGTAATGATTTTAGAATTTCTGATTTATCAACTGTCAAACGACCTATTGAAACTTCAATTCCATGATGTTGAATTCCCCCATCTCGGCTACTATCATAGTTTCTTGCCACTATTATTTTTTCCATTTCTTTTTTATTTATTACATGAACAATTATAAAAACAAATTTATGAATTAGTTTTTTCAGGAAAATACAATCTCACTTTTTCATGAATTCAATCCATAATTCATGCCCTTTTCTATGAGTGATTGAATTATTTGCTTTTTCAAGTTTTTTGATAATAAATTTTTTTGAAAATAAAATTTCATATTCTTTACTTGTTCCACCAAACGGGGGCAATTCTGTATCGAATTTTTCATTAAATAATAATCCAATAATTTTTCCTATATCAGTAAGAAGGGTTTGCGCTTTAGTAATGTATTTTTCTCTTAATCTAGGATTTATTGCGCAAAAAAAAGTTTGTTCAATAATCACATCAAAAAAGTCATTTTGTTGAAATTCGAAAAAATCCTTAATGAGAACCTGTGATACTGGTATCTGAGGATTATTCATTTTAAACCTCGAGGCCACTTCGGAAGAAAGGTCCAAGTAATAAATGTTCTTAAACCCATTTTCAAATCCATATTTTACTTCGTAACCACTACCAGCACCTGGGATTAGAATTTTTAATTCTTTATTTTTTTGATTATCGAACCACTTTTTAATTGCTGGTGATATTTCTCCTAAATCCCAATCTGTTTGATGGTTGATATATCTATTGTCCCAGTAAGACTTGTTAAGAATGGCCTTTTTCACTAATATCTCCCTTTTCAGATAGTAATATGGCTAAAGGTCTTGTACTTTCAATTTCTGAGAGAATAATAATTACTACTACAGTAAATGGTACACTAATAATCATTCCTGTTGTTCCCCATACTAACCCCCAAAACATAAGAGACAAAATACTAATAAGAGGGCTAATATTCATAGAATTACCCATCCATCTAGGCTCTATAAAATTTCCTATAACTATCTGAATTGCTGATACAATAAATAAGATTATAGAAGCAGTAGTAAATTCACCAAATTGAAGCAAAGAAAATGCTACGGGGAATAAAGTGGCTAATAAAGAACCAATTGTTGGAATGAAGTTAAGTAAGAATATTAAAAATGCCCAGAAAATTGCAAAGTTCAGGTCGCAAAAATAAAATACAATAAAGCTAAATGTACCTGTTAATAAACTAGATAAAGTTTTGATTCCAAGATATTTTGTAACAGATTTTTCAATTTTATTTATTGTATTGTTAAGCCCTTTATAATTAGAACCAGATTCTGATAAAAACTGATTTAATTTTTCATTAAAATATTTTTCTTCAATAAATATAAAAATAGTGTAAATTATAATCATAAGTGTGCTACTAATAATGTTTGATATAGCATCAAAAAGCATTTCAGCAAAACCAGTTAAACTTATTTTTGAACTTTGATTTTTAATATAAGATTCTAAGTCTATTTGAAATTTTTCGTTAATAAGAACAATTAGGTTAGATAGATTTTCATCATAGTCATGATGTGAATCTATAATTGAATTAAAACTTGAAAGTATGATTTTTGAAAAAAAATATAAAATGGAAAATACTAGAATGGCAGATATAATTTTTTGTAAATTATCAGGAAAAAATTGACCGTAAAAAGGTATTTTTTTTGAGATAGAACTAAATACTCTTATGGTAAACCATAAAAGTAGAGCAAATATAAATGGTACTAAGATTGATTGACCATATATAAGTACTACAATAACTCCAGTAAACCCTATTACATATTTAGAAAAACTATTCAATTACTCTTTTTCTGTTTTTATAAAAGTATGAATTTTTATTTCAAATATTGACAAAAAAAAGGCCTGATAAAATCAGGCCTTGATTAAAAAATATTTAAAATTCTTATTTAAGAATTTTCAACTTTTTAGTTGTGGTCGATTCACCAACTTTAAATACTAAGTTATACATTCCGTTATTAAAAGAAGAAACGTCTAAATTATAGTAATCGAGGTTGGACTGAGATGTATAGTTTTCAGAAATGATTAATTCACCCAATAAATTATATAATTCAATAGTAACATCAGTTCCTTGAATCCCCTCAAATGCTACAGTCGCAGTATTTTCTGTAGGATTTGGGAATACTCTGAGTTCTGTTACTTGTCTTTCATTAAGACCAACTGAACTTTCAACTGAAACAGTCGATTGAAGCACCTCTTTTGTAGCATCATCTTGAATCCAAGAAACCACACCAAGATTACTAAAATCTTCAACAGAATGTTGTGTATTATGGTCAATTGGGTTATTTGCATCTGGAGGTAGTGTGTAAGAACCCTGGAAAGAGTGAGAGAAATTCTCTACCACTGTTTGTCCATCAGTCAAACTTCCTAAATTAAATCCCATAGATCCTGGAACCATTTTCTTCATCACATGAGAAAATTGTGTTTCACCATTACTACCAACATTGTTGTAAGTCATATATTCAAATATTGCTGAATATAAAGTTAACGGTCCTTGGAAATCTCCAAGAGGGTTAATAGTTACAGTAAAGTCAACGGTTTGTCCATCTACAACATGGTAAGAAGATAAACTTACGAATGCAGGATCTGCCATAACAGCATCAATTTGTGAATTAGTAACACTACTTGAATTCCCTTGCCATACATTTCCATCTATAATAAAATCAGGAACTGCATTTACATTATAATAAGCTCTTCTATCTCCTCCTTCAGCAGTGTAATATGGGTCACCGGATCCTGGCCAAGACATTTGATATTTTAAGATAGAATACTGATCGTCTGAATAGGCTGCCATTACGGCTGATATATTCTGGTTACCAGCAACGCAAGGACCACATGTAGAACTTGTAAATGATTCCAACATAGGTCTTTTAATATCACCATTTGCAAAAACAGTTACTGTCCCTGATGCCATATCATTACTAGTGTCCATATCTGCAGAGCCATTAATATTAGTTGCCCAAACATCAATATTATAAGTTCCTGCAGCCGGAGACCAAGTTGTTCCATGGTTAAAGCTGTAATAATCACCAGTTGACAATGACAATCCAGAAACGCTTTCAGTTACAGCAGCGCCCCCATCAACAGAATAATTAATATCCATTGATGTAACAGTATTACTTCCCATATTCTGAAGGTCACCAGAAATAATAAATGGGCCATTCGATAAAATTAGAGAAGGAGATGTCGTCATTGCTCTACCTGCCATATCAAGAGCAGACGGAGTTGTACATGTTATGGTTAATTCTATAGGTACATAAGGTCCACCTACTCCGTCCACACAATTCCAAATAGCATCACCATCAATATACATAGATATTACTCCTGATGTAGAAAGAACAGAAACTCCTGTATGGTCACCGTCAGCACTATATAATAAGTTTCCAGTATTTCCAACGCCATCGTAAAATTCTAGATTATCATACCCAACTTCTGTTTCACCTGCAGTAATATCTACAGTAATGAAATCTCCTGGAGTTGCAGTAGCTGTAAATACAGTATAGGCGTTAGCGCCATAGCAATAAGGACCAAAATTATCTCCACAACCTGGCTGTACAAAAGTTGTCGAAATTGTTAAGGGTCCAACCCAGTAACTCACATCAGTTGGACTACAAACAGCCTGTACATAAACATCATAATCAGTACTAGGTGTTAGCCCGGTCATAGCATAAGAAGTGTTAGTAACATTTGTGTTGGTTCCTGAACCTAATGTAAACCCAGCAGGTCCATATTCAACATTCCAAGATGTTTCAGAGCCTCCAGCAGTCCAAGAAATATCTGCAGTTGAAGATCCAACATTTGACGCTGTTAAAGGAGATGTTTGAGGGCATGTAGCAGATTGTCTAATTTGAAAATGATCAATTGCTATATCACTCCAATACGAAACAGTCCCAGCAGCATCAACACCAACGGTTGCAGTAAATCTAACCATTGCGGTATTAGTTAACCCAGTAAGTTGAATGACCTCTTCAACCCATTGATCGCCTTGATCACCAGATTTAGACCAAACATTATTAAAAGTAGTTCCTCCGTCACCAGAAATAGCAACATTTAATGTTCCAATAGATGCACCGTACATGTGAGTTCTAAATGATATTTCTGCAGAACTAAGAGAGCTAATATCAAAATCTGGTGAAATTAGTATAGCACTATCGCCTACTGTTCTTGGTACAGAAGTTTCAATATACATATAATTACCACCACCTGTAATATCATCAGAAGGTCCTGTTGTGAGTGATGTAGTTCCTCCATTATTAATTAACCAATCAAAAACATCGTTAGTAGATTGTATCCAACATGGTGCAGTAGCATTTGTTAAAGCTTGTGAAGCAGGGGTTGCATCAAAATTTTCTAAAAACGGTGCTCCACTAGGGCAAGTACTTAATGTTACTGGCCCCGCCCATGAGCTTGTTCCGTTAGTTCCACAATCAGCTTGAACATAGAAATCATAAACCGTATAACTTGTCAAACCAGTAACAGTTGCTGAGTTTGTAGATGATGTAGTAGTTGATCCAGAACCCTGTGTAAATCCAGTAATACCATATTCAATAGTATAAGATGTAGCATTAGGACCTCCAGTCCATGAAACATCTATACTTGAAGAAGTGCCATTTCCAGCCATTAATCCATAAGGGTCTAAACATGCTGGAGGAGCACACGTAGAGTTAGATACACCTGTCCAAATGTTTTGGTCATTACCAGAATTAGTAGCATAAGGTCCGTAACTTCCTACTGTTGAACCATCTGGAGCGTATATTTGAAAAGTTATTTCAGTATCCCAAGTACCTGAGTTAAAATAAAATTCTACATTATCTCCTGTATATGTGGAGTAACTTGCTGAATCTGCGGTTCCAGCTGCTGGAGAGACAGTAAAGCTCGTCATCAATACGCCATTTATAGACATGTCAAGAGAAGCGCCATTCCACCCATCACCATATGAATCTTGCATTACTACATAGTAATCACATTGTGCTTTAGTGATGAAAACCGTTAATAAAAACGATAGTAATAAAGTAATTTTTTTCATGTTTATTTAATTTAATTATAATCTTATTACAATGTATATAATTTATTACCGTATTGTTGATTTAGTTTCATTTTTTCAAACAAAACTTAAACAAAAGTAATTATTTCTTACAACAGAGTTAAACAGTTGTAATTTTTGACGTTTGCTATTATTGGTATTGGACAAATAATATCAGGATATCTTAATCCTAATAGTGGAAAGGAATTGACAAATGCAGTTGATAAGTACGAAAAAAAATAAACTTGAGAAAGAATTACAAGAACCATCAACTAATTTTGCATTGAAAATTGTAAAAACTCTTCATTGTAAAGTGGAGGATTTATTTAAATTGCCTTTGTAAATATTTTCAAAATTAAAAAACCCCACTAAACAGTGAGGTTATTTTGGTGACTCCGGAAGGATTCGAACCCTCAACCCTCAGAGCCGAAATCTGATATTCTATCCAGTTGAACTACGGAGCCAATTATTACAACAAAAGTAGTTTATTTGCAATAATTATTTTTATAATTTGTTAGTTTGTATTAAATGAAATGGCTTATATACTTTATTTTAATATTAAATCCTTGGTTTTTTTCGATTAATGCACAAGATTTTAATGTTCTCACTTGGCGAGATCATCTTCCATATAATTCAATAAAACAATTAGCAAATGTGGATAATATCTTCTATGCCTCAACTCCTCACTCCATTATTGAATTTGATTATGCCACTAATGAAGTAAGAAAACTCAGTACGGTTAACGGGTTAAGTGAAGTTGGAATTTCTTCTATTGTAAGTAATAATTCCCAGAAAGCACTAATTATTGGATATAACTCTAGTAATGTAGACATTATCAAAGATGATAAGGTAATCAATATATCTTCAATATTGAATAGTTCTATAATAGGAGACAAGACTATATATAGTTTATATAGTTATAGTAAATTCGTTTATCTCTGTACTGGATTTGGAATCGTTGTAATAGATTTGGAAAGAGAGGAAATTAAAGACACCTACATAATAGGAAATAATGGCTCACAAGTAGCGGTACTAGGCATCCATATTTCGGATGATTTTATTTATGCTTTAACAAATAATCATATAAAATATGCTGACAAAAATAGCCCGTTTTTATCAGACGCCGCTATTTGGAACCAACTAGCTACACCATTGGGGGCTAATTTATCCAGTTTAGTTTCTGAAAATGAAGACTTTTATGCATTTGGCTCTCAAAATATTGTATATAAATATTCCAACAATTCTTGGGACACAATTATCAATTATCCAAATGAAAACCTTAGAACCTTTAAAGCACAGGATGATCATTTAGTTACGTGTACAGACGATTTTATAACTATATACAATCAAAACCTGGACACCCTTAATTTCTATTATGCTTATAATGCTGAACCAGGAATTACTCCAAACGATATTATCTTAAAAAATGGATATTGTTGGGTAGCAGACGAAAGCAAAGGGTTTAGAAGAATAAAAAATAATTTTTCTGCCAGTAAATCGATTGTGGGTTATGGAGGGCCTTTTACTAACGAATGTTTTCATTTATTCTCCAACGAAAATCAATTATTAGTTGCATCGGGTACAACTTATGGGACCAATTGGAATAAGACTTTTAATTGGCATGGAATTTATCTATATGAAGAATCTTGGCAGTTTTTTAATCAAATAACTGTTCCCAGAATGCAAGAAGAAATAGATACAATTTCTGATATAGTTTGGGTGAGCTCTAATCCGATAAATAAAAAAGAATTTGTGGCTTCTTCTTTTGGAGGAGGACTTTTGTTATTTGAAAATAATCAATTAATGGAGAGGTATTCTTTTCATAATTCTTCTCTTCAACCCCGAATGGGTCAAAATGGAAATAGTGTCTATGTTGCTGGATCAAATTATGATAGTTTTGGAAATTTATGGATAGCTAATTCTTTTACAACATCTCCTCTTTCAGTAAAAACACCTGATGGACATTGGCAATCCTTTTATTGCGGGCCCCTTGCTGCTGATAAATTATGTACAGACTTAGTTATAGATAATCAATATGGTTATGTGTGGATGGTAGTAAAAGATGTTGGCATAGTAGTATACAATTATAATTTTACTCCCCTAGATATTACAGATGATGAGTATAAAATTTTAGGAACTAGTTCAGGTTCTGGCTCCCTACCTAGTAGTAATGTAAATACTCTAGCAATAGATAATGACGGTGAGATTTGGGTTGGGACAGATAAGGGGCCTTGTGTTTTCTATAGCTCCTATTCTATCTTTAATGATTCAAATGTTGACGCTCAAAATATTTTGATTGAATTAGATGGAACATTACAATATTTACTTCAAAATGAAATAATAACTGATATTGTAATTGATGGAGCAAATAGAAAATGGTTCGCAACTGATGGTGGGGGATTATTTTTAATGTCAGAAGACGGAACATCTACTATTTACTCACTTTCAAAAGAAAATAGTCCATTATTTAGTAATAAAATTCAAGCACTTGCTATAAATAATTCAAATGGCGAACTTTTTATTGGAACGGAAAAAGGAATATTAGGATTTAAATCGGGAGCCACATCTTCCAATACTACTTTTACTGAATTAGTGGTCTATCCAAACCCTGTTAGACCTGATTATCAAGGAAATATTTCTGTAAAAGGAATGATGAACAATTCAGAAGTGAAAATAGTTGATGCAAGCGGATTTCATATTCAAACAGTATTTTCTACTGGAGGGCAGGCTATATGGAATGGAAGAGACCAAAACAATCAACTCGTAAGTAGTGGGGTTTATTACTTTTTTGCTTCATCAGAAGATGGCTATTCAAAGGCCAAATCTAAAGTTTTAATTATTAGGTAGTTTTAATTTTGTTTCTGTGAATATCTATTTTATTAATTAAAAAGGAATAATATTTTTCATGGTATATTTATAGGAATGATTTGGTTAGATTTTGTTTTTTTAGTTCCATTGCTTTGGGGAGCTTATAGCGGATTCAAAAAAGGATTAATTGCCCAAGTACTTGGATTAACTAGTCTTTTTGCCGGAGTTTGGTTAGGAATCAATTATCAGGAAATGGTTTCTCCATTTATTATTGAAAAAGTGCAAGAAAAATACCTATCGATTAGTTGTTTTATAGTATTGTTTTTTTCAGTAATAATTCTTGGAGCTATAACTACAAAAATAATTGAGAGATTTGTCAACTTTATTCAATTAAAATTGATTAATAAAATAGCAGGATTAATTTTAGGGGTTTTGAAAATATCCTCTTTTTTAGTAATTGCAGTTTCCATCATTCAAACATGGGATTCTCAAAGTATAATGATTGATCAATCGACTAAAGAAAACTCTCTATTTTTTCCAGTTTTAAATAATATTGGTAATTCCATTCTTCCCAATTTAAATCATAATAATTTATTGGATCACATCCCTAATATCAAAAAAGAAACCGGTAAACTATCTTAAAGTTTAATTACATTTGTTAGGTGTATTTTTCAGATTTAACTTCTCAAGACGCTTCAAAAAAACAACTATTAAATTTATTTTCACAAAATAGAGTTCCTCATGCTTTATTACTTAGTGGTCCTGAAGGGTGTGGACACTTGCAATTAGCGCTTTCTTTTGCAGCACTTTTATCATGTAATAATCCTCAAGAGTATGATGCCTGTAAGAAATGCTCATCTTGTTTGAAGTATGAAAAATTTCAACATCCTGACATTCACTTTTCTTTTCCAATACATCTTTTAAAATCAGAAAATTCAGAAATTTCAGATCACAGAAGAGATATATTCGTGAAAACATTAATAGAAACCAAGTGTTTAGGAAAAAAAAGTTGGTATTCTGCAATGGGCAATGAAAATAAGCAAGGGGTAATCGGAGTTCAAGAAAGTCATTCTATTTTAAAAAAAATCAACTTAAAGTCTTTTTTGGGTGGGGCAAAAATTTTAATAATGTGGTTACCTGAATTAATGAATCTTCAAGCAGCTAACAAACTACTTAAACTAATTGAAGAACCACCTGAAAAAACATATTTTATTTTAGTTTCAGACACTCCAGATAAAATAATAAACACTATTTTTTCTAGAATGCAACATATAATTATACCTAAAATGCCTTTACAACATATTTCTGTTTTTTTACAGCAAAATTTTAATTTATCTACTGAATCTTCCGATACATTGGCTAATTTTTCAAATGGCAATTTGAATAAAGCAATTATTTCACACCTAAATGCTACTTCTTCTGAACTTAATATATCCCTTTTTATAAAGTGGATGAGACTATGCTATTCTAGAAATATTGCTGACACCATAGACTGGGTAAATGAATTGTCTAAAATGGGAAGGGAACAGGTCAAAGATTTCATAAGCTATTCTTTAGAAATGAGTAGACATTGTATTTTAGGAAATTTTTCAATTTTTAATGAACAAATCACTCAAAAAGAAGAAAAATTCCTAGAAAAATTCCAACCATTTATAAACCATAAAAACATTTCTGAAATCAATGCTCTTATGAACGAGGCATACAGTCATATAGAAAGAAATGCAAATCCTAAAATACTGATGTTAGATGTATCTTTACAGTTCTACAAATTATTAAGAAAATAAATTGAACAATGTTTAAAAACAATTTTTTTAAATTAATTGAATTGATGCTTGTAATGACCTTTCTAAGTTGTAATAGGGAAAATATTGTGTTCAATGAGTTTAGAGATTTACCAAACTCAAATTGGTCTTATTTAGACACTTTGAATTTTGATGTTTTGATTGCTGATACATTAAATAATTTTGATGTTGATTTACAATTAAGAACATCTACCGATTACAAATGGTCCAATATGTATTTATATGCTGAAATTGATTTTCCAAATGGAAAATCAAGAGCAGATACTTTTCAATTATTCATAACAGACAAAAAAGGTCATTGGAATGGAGAAAAATCCGGATTATTAGTAAATTTCCAATACTCATTATATAGAAAAATTAAGTTTCCTATTAATGGGAAATACCGCTTTAAGCTCAACCAAGCAATGAGAGACACTGTACTTGAAAATATATTGAGTTTGGGACTTAAAATAACTAATTCAAAAGAATATAATTAAGAAAATATTATTCATTGAAAAACAATTTAAAATCAAAATTACCTAGCACTGGGACCAATATTTTCACTAAAATTTCTTCATTAGCTAATTCCTATAAAGCAATTAATTTATCACAAGGATTTCCAGATTTTGAGGTAGATACAACACTTAAAAAGCTTGTAAAAAAAAATCTTGATTTAGGATTTGACCAGTATGCTCCCATGCAAGGAGTTTTAAAATTAAGAAAGGCAATTGCAAAAAAGCACCATCAATTATACGGAAAATATTATGATGAAGTAGACGAAATTACAATAACTGCAGGGGCTACTCAGGCTATATTTACTACAATTACTGCTTTTATAAGTCCTGGAGACGAGGTAATAATTTTTTCTCCAACATATGATTGTTATCAGCCAGCAGTTGAATTAAATCAAGGGAAGACTATTTTTATAGAGTTAGATTCGCCTGATTTTAAAATAGATTGGGAAACTGTAGAAAAAAAGATTTCTACTAAAACTAAAATGATTATTATAAATAACCCACACAATCCGTTAGGAACAATTTTAAATAATCACGATTTATCAAATCTTGAAAGACTCTCAGAAAAAAATAATTTATTGGTTTTAAGTGATGAAGTTTATGAACATTTGGTTTATGATCAAAGGAATCATTTATCGGTATGTCAATATCAAAATTTATTTAAAAGAGCAATTGCGACTTTTTCTTTTGGAAAAACATTTCATATAACAGGATGGAAATTAGGATATGTTTTGGCACCAAAAAATTTAATGAAAGAAATTAGAAAAGTTCATCAATTTAATGTTTTTTCCTGCAATCATCCATTTCAAATCGCTATTTCAGAATATTTGGAGGATGAGGACCATTTTTTAAATCTTCAAAATTTTTATCAAGCAAAAAGAGATTTATTTCTTGAAATTATTTCTGCATCAAGATTCATTGCTAAACCATGTCAAGGAACCTATTTCCAATTACTTAATTATTCTGAAATTTCTGAT
>CENJ01018393.1_pt1 | contig 27837 bp, 23 predicted proteins | sample 356161 | NCBI WGS metagenome assembly CENJ01 (sample SAMEA2619531, study PRJEB7988) | marine metagenome | biome: marine biome (ENVO:00000447); feature: surface water layer (ENVO:00002042); material: "saline water (ENVO:00002010), including plankton (ENVO:xxxxxxxx)" | depth 5 m | reverse complement strand
TGTTGAGATGTAAGAATAGTATCTGAAAAGATAGAAACTCTTCCCTTAACCCTAGGATCAAGAATCAATGTCTTATTCGAAAAGCTAGCGACGTCTTGCGTAACTTTCTTTAAATCGACATCATCATAATTAAGTATGTATGTCTCTTGAGCGTCAATAAAAAAAGGAATAAGTAAGGTAAAAATAGTAAATTTTTTGATCATCTGCTTTCTATTTTTATATACCTCTTTTGTCCTGCCCTATCAAAGACTATTTCATCTGTGCTTACTGAAATGAGCCTATAAGTATTATCAATTAGCTCACCTTGCTGCACAACATAATCAACATTATTTTTTCTTAGGACTACTGAGCTATTTTTTTTTCCAGCCCTGTATCCAACAATTGTATAGGAAAATTCATCATCCGATAATTGTGTGGCATTTTGATTAAGATTGTTTTGAGATAAGTCATTTATTACCGTAGCAGACATGTTTAAAGGGGTAGATTTCTTAAATTTTGGAGCATTTATAATTAAATATAATTGGTAAAAAACCAAAACTGTAACCAGTAAAATTAAAAGATAAAAAACTATCTTCTTTAGTAAATTTAAAATTTCCATGATAAAAAAATGGGCTCTCCTGAGCCCATATTAGAATAAATGCACTATTTTAGAAATTATATTTTAACCCGATAGATATAGATGTCCCTAAATCATACTGATCATAGAAAATGTTATCTGCCATAGTTGCCTCGTAAGACTCATCAAGAATATTTCTAATTTCGACTGAAAGTTTCAAAGTATTATCTTCAACATCAAATATCCTAGAATATACGAAGTCAAGTGTTGTAGGAACTTCCTCGATTATGTCTGGAAGAACATCAATACCTCTAGCCCTAACTCTATCATCCACATAATTCAAAATGAAAGTAGCCTGAGAGTTAGCAAGATAATCATTAAAACCTAGCTGAAAATTGACGATATTATCTGCTTGACCTTGTAACCTAGGATCTCTTCCGTTCGCCAATAAGGATGAAGCAGAAACGGTTGCACCGACAAGGTTTACATATGTATCGCCATCCCCTACTACAATTTCAGAATCTGTAAAAGTATAGTTAAATTTAACTAAAACTTCTTTACTAGATAGCCAAGCCGATTCAAAACCATCAAAAACTCTTTCATATTCAAATTCAAAGCCATTTATTTCAGCGAGAGGAACGTTTTGATATGAAGTAATAACAAGATCTCCAATTTCAGAAACAGATTCTTCAATGGGATTTTGAATCTCTTTATAAAAAGCACCAAGCGTAATAAATTGGTTCTGGCCAAAATAATATTCAGCTCGTAGATCAATATTATCTATCTCAGAATTTTGAAGGTATAAAGATCCTGCGATAACTCTATCAGTATCAACATCAACAAAAAGTGTTGGGGATAATTCTCTGAAAGTAGGTCTTGCAATCGTTTGAGAAAATCCAAGCCTAACTTGAAGGTTTTCATAGTCTTCAGGAAGATATGTCAGAGTTAAACTGGGTAACGCATAGTCCTCATCAATAGTCTTATCAATGGTATTGTCTTTACCTGTAAATAGATCATACGTATTAATTTCTTGTGTTCCATCTTCACTTCTGATTCCTGCGGAAACTTTGAATTCATTAGATACTAGGGCCTCTAAAGAAGCATAATAAGCTGTTGTTTCAAGCTCTCCCTCATATCCTGCTGGAGATGAAGAACCTGTATTTTCAATTACATACAATCTATTTGGATCCAGGTTTTGATCTGCAAAAATATAATCAACTCTTTTGCTAAGAAGCTCATCTGGTAAAGGTCCTCCCGCGGCAAGAAATCTAAAGCTCCTTACCTCAGCCTCTCTGTCATTTACTTTATGATCAATACCAACTTTAAAAATTAAGTCGGTAGAATCAGTTTCAATGGGAATTGTAAGATCCAATCCAACGTTAAAAACATCGTCATCAACGCTACTGAATTGGGTCTGATTCCTACCGGTATTAACGTCATAAAGGTAAATGCCATCATTATCACTATCTTCATAAAAAACAGATCTTTCATATGGTGCGTCTCTACTTGCTGATCCAAAAGAAACTCTTCCATCCAAAACCATATCGTTTTCAAATATTTTATCAAAGCTAAGTTGATTATTAATTAAGGTTCTATCAAAGAATTCAATATAATCCTCTCGAATATTTGCTGCATCACTTGGATCAAAACCAGTAATTGATCTCGCTTCTTTAGTTCCTTTATGAATATACAGAGATGTCCATTTTGCTTCGGCTGTATCTGATTCAACTCCAAAAACACCCATGCCGTAAGTTGTGACATCATTTGAAGTAGAAATAAATGTTTTATCTTCAGCTTTAATAACTGAAGCTGTGCCATCACTATTTGCTTGAAGGTCACCGGTTTGCCTCAGACCATCCTGAGTTTGCCACGATGATCTTACTCCAGCGGTAAGAAGGAAACCAGAAGTTAATCCATTTCCTAGATCCCAATCAAGTTGATCACCGAAGGTCACGTTAAAAGAATTATCAACAGGCACATCACCGTCTTGGATGACCCATAATTTTGAATTTTCAAATTCTCTAGCAATATTAGCAAGCTGATAGGGTTCGAAATTTGACCTATCAATTTTAGTGCCACCTGCAATGGCCCGACCTACTGAGTCAGGATAGTCCCTCGTACCGTCGTCATAACCCCAATCATCATCACCACCACCGTCATAGAGAAGACCTCCTGTTAATGAAGTAACTGAGTTATATCCAGACGAAAAAGAAACCGAGAGGATTCTCTCAAGAGGTACGGCTTTAGTTTCTATTGCAATCATGCCACCACCGAATTCTCCATTCATATCAGCTGAATATGTCTTTTGAACAATTGCTGACTCAATTGCTTCAGTAGGAAACAAATCGAGAGGAACAACTCTTTTAAGAGGTTCGGGGCTAGGCAATACGCCACCATTTAATGTGGCAGCAGAGTAACGCTCACCTAAACCTCTCACATAAACATACTTGCCTCTTACCAAGCTAAGACCTGTAAGCCTGGTAAGTGCTACGGCAATGTTATCATCTCCAGTTCTCTCAATTTCAGAACTGTCAAGAACAACATTAATCTCAGTGGTATCCCTCTTTTCATCTGGAATGAAAGAACCGCTCACAACTACTTCCTCAATCTCTTGTGCTGAGATTGAGGTAGTAAGTAGCAACAAGGGTAAGAGAGTTTTATAGCCAACCTTTTTACTTCTAAATGTATTCATTGGTAACTCCTATTTTGTACCCTTAATTAATTTAAGCTTCCAGCAACAGTCCATCCTTTATACCAAGTATCAGTAGAGTCTTTGACAGCACCTACATAATCAGTAGTTGTAAAGAATGTGTCAGCTGATTTATCAGTAACGGTCATTGCATTCTCAGCAGTACCATTAATCACCCCTGAAACTGTTGGGACATATGCACCTCCACCGGAATCAGCAGAGTAAAGGTTATTACTTCCTGCAGTTACCAAAGCTTCAGCCTGAGCAAGTGTTCCAGCTTCATCACCAAGTGCTGCAAGAGCTTTACAATCAAAAGCTACGGAGTTGAATGTAACCTTTGGTGTTGTTGCAGCGTCCTGAAAAGTTTCAGCCTTTGTAGTCTCGATACAAGCTTTGCTGTTAGATGCATCTATGACAATACCATTTGTATATATACCTGAAACACCTTCTTTAAGCTTGATAACGTCATCCTTACCGTTACTAATAAAGGTAAAGTTTGAAATAATTGGTTGAGATCTTGGTTCTGTTAAATAGCCAACAGCAGCATCCGCGTTGGTATTGTCTGACTCAACTATGTGATCACCAGCATCGGATGATTGCTTAACAATTACAAATTGTAACTTGCCTTGGTAACCCCAATCGATGTCAAGATTATCATCACCGGCTCCAGTACAGATTAAGTATTTGACATTAACCGTGCCGCCAAAGAATTCAACACAATCATCTTGATTATTATGAACCTGGACATACTCAACTGTCGTTCCTGAGCCAACTCCTCCAAATGTTATACCATTAAGTTCGTTGCCTGGAAAAATTTCATAACCAGCATACTGAACTCTTAAATATTTTAATGATCCACTTGAGTCATCAGCAACATTTCCACCCATTAGCGCATCAGATGAACCCTCAACTACTTTTTCACAAGCAGCTGTTCCACGAACATCATTAGAACATTTATTAATTGGTGCTTGGCCAAGTAAGACTAATCCACCCCAAAGACCTCTTGAAAATTGTGTGGCTTGGCCTGTCACATCATCTCTTCCGGTCATTATAATTGGAGCTGATTTGGTTCCATTAGCAATTAGCTGTGAACCTCGCATAACAATAAGATAGTCCGACCCAGATTCACCAAAAACAGTAACTCCAGGCTCAATGGTTAAGGTAGCACTGGCCCCACCAGTTTTTGTTCCATCACCACCCATATCTTCTCCAACTTGCACTTTTCCTACGAGTTTGTAGAAGTTGCCTCTCGATAGGGTTACATCACTTGTTAAAGTTCCCTGAACACTGCAAACTTTTTTACCTTCTAATTGTTCAGATTCAAAAGTTCCAGCCGGACATTCTGGAGCAGTAAATAGACCTTTAGTCCATCCAGCTGCCCAGTTATTATCCTCATCAGATCCTGGAGCGAAAGCACCAATGTAATTTGTTTTAGCGAAGAAGCCATCGATTTGAGTTGCATCACTTGGACACAAGTTTGACGTTCCACTCGTATGAGAACCGATTGCACAAACATTAGTTTGATTTGTAAATGCAGAAGCAATTCCTGACTCATTAGTTCCTAGAAACATCTGACCAACCAGTGTATTGGTTTGGTTGGTGACTAGATTAGTTGCTCTAGACTCTATAGAAGCTTGTAATTCTGCAACTGTAGCAGAATCATCACCGGCATTATAAACACCACCGGTTCCACAATCCATGAACACTGAATGGTGAGCAATTTTGTCATAACCAGGCGCGTCTTGAAGCGTTTCTGCCTTAGTATGTTCAATACAACCCTTATCGCCAGAACTGACAACAATACCATTCATATACATCCCAGATACACCTTCTTTATATTTAAGTGCTTCATCTCTACCGGTTGAAAGGAAAGTAAAGTTTGCTATTTTTGGTTGAGATCTTGGAGTTGTTAAATATCCAACTGCGGCATCAGCATTAGTGTTATCTGACTCTACAATGTGGTCACCGGCACCCCTAGATTGTTTAACGACAACGTACTGCATTTTACCTGTATAACCCCAATCTATATCAAGGTTGTCATCACCAGCACCGGTACACACTAAATGAGTTACATTGACTGTTCCTCCAAAAAATTCAACACAGTCATCTTGATTGTTATGAACTTGAATATAATTAACAGTAGTCCCTGAGCCAACTCCTCCAAACGTAATTCCATTTAACTCATTACCGGGAAATATTTCGTAACCGGCATACTCAACTCGAACAAACCTAAGTGTTCCAGAATTATCACCTGGTGTAGCACCACCCATAAGTGCATCTGTTGCACCTTCAACTAATTTTTCACAATTTGCAGTTCCACGGACATCGTTTGCACATTTATTAATTGGAGCTTTTCCTAAGATCACTAGTCCACCCCAGAGTCCACTAGCAGTATCTGGATTTGAGAGAGTGCCATCCAATACAGACGAATGTGTAAAGACAATTGGTTTAGATGCAGTACCCTTGGCTTCAATTTTTGATCCTCTTTGAACTACAAGATAGTCAGCAGAAGTCTTAGATACAATTGTTACTCCAGCTGGGATGTTTAAGACACCAGCAGCTCCACCTGTTTTTGTTCCATCTCCACCCATGTCTGAACCAACATTAACGGTTCCACTGAGTCTATAAATTACATCATCTGTAAGTGTTAAATCACCTGTGATTGTTCCTGAAATGGCACAAACAGTATTTCCACCGATACTGTCATCAACATCTACGTTGCTTACATTAGGGCAAGTTCCAGTAAGAACAGACCCTCCAACAACCACTTGTTGATCAGCAGCAGTTGGTGCTGCAACTTGACCTAATTCACCCGGTGAACTTATTGAGGTACTTCCACCTCCGCCACAAGAAACTAAAATAAAAAGACTAAATAAAGAAAATAAACGCAAATACATTATGCACTCCTCATGAATATATACGTTCATTAGATTTGATTAAGTAAACTTTTTTGATGCAGCTATGTGAACAAAAGAAAAAAGTTTGTGACAGCTCTGTAAAAACTATTTGCTCTTAAGAGTGAACCAAAATCTTGATCCACCATTTTTTCTAGGCATTACACCGACCTCACCGCCTAGTTGATTTACAAGATGTTTGACAATTGCTAGTCCAAGACCGCTACCTTGTTTGGATTCTGCTCTAGCTTTTGCAGTTCTATAAAATCTATTGAAGACTAAGCTTGATTCCTCAGGAGTTAAACCTGATCCGGAATCGAGAATGGATACTCTATAGAAGTCGTCTTGCTTTCTGAGCTTGATATCTATTTTAGAATTTTTAGAGCTATACTTAATTGAATTTTCTAATAAGTTATTGAGAACTTGTTCTAAAGCTCCATGATCGGCTTTAACAATTGCTTCACCTGCATAGTCAAATACAAATTTAATATCTTTTTCTGCAGCCAAGCTAGTCATAGCTTCCATCACTCGATGAATTTTATTTTTTAGATCAACATCCTCTAAATTAAACTGCTTATCTCCGTATTCGATTCGAGACAAGTCGATCAAATTTGAGACCATTTCCGTTAGTCTCTCAGAATTATGTAAGATTGCTTTTGTAAATTTATTTGCATCCTTTGGATGATCTAAAGCACCATCCAGCAAAGTTTCAGAGTTAGCTCTGATAACGCTTACTGGCGTTCTAAGCTCATGAGATAAATTTGCAACAAAATCTCTTCTCATCGAGTCCATATCCCTCAATTGAGTTTCATCATGCAGCACTAAAATAAACTCTTTCGTGGCTTTTGCAGCATTCATCTGGGCAAGTATCCATTTATTACCAAGCTTGCTTTCAATCTCAAACTCCATTGCGTATTTACCCTTTTTTTTTGCCTGGTCAAACATAAGCTTAATCGGTTGAAGATTTAAATCATCAATACTTATGTTAAGAAGATCACTAACTTCGAGAATATTTAATGCTTCATCATTATTAAAGTTAACTATTCCAAGTTCATCGAAAACAACAATACCTTCTCCAAGATCATTCAGCACAGAACCAAATTGATTTCTTTGTTTAGCAAGTAGGGTCAGTTGATTTTTTAAATCAACAGATATTGAAGAAAGACTTCGAGCAACTGAGCCAATCTCATCAACTCGTTTTGTTGGCAGCGATTTTATGGTCTTCTTTTTTAAGTCTCCTGATTCCAATCTAGTAACGGCACGCTCAAGTTCTAAAAAATTCTCACGCGTATAGTTTCCTGCAATGATGCCTGCCATTATAGAAGCAATTAAAGCCACTACTAAAATTAAAATAACTGATGTATTAAGGGATCTAAATGCTTGATCAAAATAGATATATGGAACGGCTAACCTTATAACACCCTGTTGACCCGCAGATGGATCTAAGATTGCGAAGTAAAGCATTTCCTGTTGAACAGTATCGCTAAACCTCCTACTCCAGCCCATTCCATTATTCTGAGCATCGATAACCTCAGGCCTGTTGGAATGATTGTCAATCAAATTCAGATCATCAACATCAATATTTGAATCACTTATAACAACACCAGATGAGTTAATTAATGTAACTCTAGATTGTGATGCCTCTGCAAAAACATCAATTTCATCTTTAAGTGAATTCAGGTCGGTGTATTGAGAGAGTGAGCCAAGAGACGATTGAATGATTTGACCTTGTTTTTGAAGCTCAATCTGTATTTGATTCTGTAAACTAGCTCCTAAATCTCTTTCAGCAACTATAAAAGCAAACAGTAGACCCATCGATAGGCAGGACATTACAATAATAAATATCCTTCCTCTTATGCTCATTGATATTAATCTGGATTTCTAGAAAAACGATAGCCAACACCTCTTATGGTTTGAATATAGTCTCCCACAGGGCCTAATTTTTCTCGAAGCCTTTTGATATGCGTATCTACTGTTCTAGTAGTAACTTCAGAACTATAACCCCAAACATCTCCAAGAAGCTGATCTCTGGTTTGGACTCTACCTCTCCTATCAAGCAGATGTTTAAGCAATCTGAATTCTAAAGCAGTTAAAATAACCTCTTTTGAATCAATAAATACTTGATGGGCTTCAAGATTTAACTCTAATCCACCAAAATTATGAGATGAACTTTCATTTGATGAAGTTTCAAGAGTTCCTCTTTTCATGATTGCTTTTACCCTTAAAACTAACTCTCTGACACTAAAGGGCTTGGTAACATAATCATCCGCACCGAGCTCAAATCCAACCACCCTGTCTACTTCATCTGTTTTTGCTGTCAAGATTATGACGGGAATATTTTTGGTATCTTCAGTGGATTTAATGTCCCTACAATAGTCAAGACCTGATCCATCCGGCAACATCAAATCTAGGATAATTAAGTTAGGTTGATTTTGATTCGTTAATGATTTGGCTTCACTTATGGAGCCGGCAGTAACAACATCATATGACTCTTTTGCAAGATTATATTGCAAGGTTTTTCTGATATCTGGCTCGTCTTCAACGATTAAAATTTTTGTAGCCATCAATAATAAAAATATTGAATACTTTATACATCAAATTGATAAAACTTGTAAGTTTATTTATTTACTTTTTCAAGCTTGTAACGAAGTTGTCACGCATCTCAGGTTTTGAGAATTTTCCTGAAGCAATTTTAGGTAAGGCTTCACCAAAAATCATGATGTGCTCAGGTATCTGAAATGCTGCTAGTTTATCGCCTAGAAAATCTTTAATTGCTTGATCATCAATGAGATTAGGATTTTCTGAATAGATCGCAGCACACAAAACTTCTCCAAGGCGTTCATCTGGAATACCGAAGACAGCGACTTCTCTGACTGCTTGATGCTCGGCAATTGCTGATTCAACTTCTATACAAGATATATTTTCTCCGCCGCGGATGACTAGATCCTTAACACGATCAACAATGAAGAGAAAGTCATCTTTCATGTAACCCAAGTCACCGGTTTTAAACCAACCTTCATCATTAAACACCTCATCCGTTGCATCGGGGTTATTCCAATAACCGATCATATTTGCAGGAGATTTAATTACCACCTCTCCATGATCACCTTCATTGAGAAAATTCCAATCTTGATCAACAATAGCAACATCCGTCACTGGCGGCACTGCACGACCACAACTTGAAGGATGTTTTAAATAATCGTCACCAGCATTAAGAGTTCCCAAAGCATTGGTTTCTGATAAACCATATCCAATGGAAGGTTTGCCTTCCATTTCGTCATTTAGCCTTTTGACGTGCTCAGGTGGTCTTGGTGCTCCTCCTCCACTTAAGTCAACTAATGAACTGAGATCGTATTTATCCTTTTCAGGATGATTCAATATGTCCCATGTTTGAGTTGGAACTCCAGTAATCGCCGTAATTTTTTCGCTTTGAATAAGTTCTAAAGCTAGGCCCACATCCCACTTCGACATTAGAACCATTTTTCTTCCTGACAAGACTGACATCAAGAAACCTGCATGAGAACCGGTAACGTGAAATAAAGGGACACAATGCAAAATAGATGGAGCGTTTTTATCGCTTGCATCTAGATGGTCATCACTTTTACTGTCATTAGCCATTTGAGTTCGAATAGTAAAAAAAAGAGCCCAGCTAATAAGTGTTGCAAGTATGTTTCGATGTGATGATAGAACGCCCTTAGGATAACCTGTAGATCCCGAGGTATAAAAAATGGTTGCATGATCATCAGCAGCAATTTCAATCTCAGGACTTTCATTAGATGCATCGGCAATGAAATCGTTAAAATCATCAAACTCTGACTTGTCTTCAGGTCTAACGATGAGTTTTACAATGTCTAAATCTTCAAGGCCTTGCAATCTTTTGAAGTCAGCAATGAGTATTTTTGCACCTGAGTTATTGAGACCGTATATCACTTCTTTGGGAACCCACCATGAGTTTAAAGGCACCAAAACCAAGCCCGCCAACATGCATCCCATATAGATAATTATGTATTCAGGGTTGTTTGCCATACAAACTGCTACTCGATCACCCTTTTTTAAGCCTGAATCTAAAAGTGCATTTGCTGTTTTTTTTGCTCTTTGATGGATTTCTTTGAATGTGTATCTTTCCTCATTGAAGACCAGCCAATCTGTTTCAGGATGAAGATATCCCAGCTCAAAATAATCTTTTAAGTTTTTAGGTGCATTCACGAACTCCCTGAAAGTAATTCCATCGGAATTAGTTATCTCAGCGAATTCAAAAAGTTGTCCAGTTGCAGTAAAATCATTTAAATAATCATGAATTTCTTTTGACATCATTACCCCATGCAGAAAACAGTTATCCTAAACCATAAATCTAAAAAAAACATTGCCTTAATTTCATTATTTTCAATCCTTGTTAGTTGTGGTGGTGGAGGTGGCTCAAGCAGTGGATCACCAGGAAGCCTTGCAGATAATCCGAATAATGATCCCTCTACTTTGCCAACCAATCCTACACCCCCTACTCAAACCTTTGATCAACTCAAAACTCAGTATGAGAATAACTCTGAATACTCACGTCAATGGGGCCTAGCAACCATTAATGCATCCGCAGCCTATGCTCGGGGTGCAACTGGTTCTGGAATCACCATCGGCATTACTGATTCAGGACTGGATTCTACACATGATGAGATTTCATTCACTCGACTCAGTCCAGAAAGCAATCTGAGTTATTCAAACTACACTCCAAACACCAGACAGCAAAGACATGGAACCATGGTTTCTTCAGTGGCAGCAGGAAGTCTCTCAGAAAATGATGATTCACCGATGCATGGAGTCGCATTCAATTCAAATATTTTATTTACCGCAATTCAATTAGCTGAACCTGATGAAAATTATGATCCTGTCGATTTAGGTGATAGTTCTGGCAATAATGCTCCTGACTTTACAGGCATCGATAATTTTTTTAGTCAGTTATTTGAAATTTATAACATCGCCGATGTTGATATTGTCAATAACAGCTATGGATACTCAGGTAACATTAATGACTACAATGAAACTCAGATCAGAAATGCTTTTCCAAAAACCATTGAAGAAATGGCGCAAGCTAATACTCCTGACTCTCAAAAGACAGTCTATGTATGGGCTGCAGGAAATGCAGGATCTTACGCAGACCAAGGCGTTGATTATTCCAGTCCAGAATTACTTCCAGGAATGTCGGTATATGTTTCAGAAATTCAAAGTCATTCAATAGCTGTTGTGGCTATCGATGAAAGCGGTGAAATATCTGACTTTTCAAATAGATGCGGTATTGCTGCTGATTTTTGTATTGCTGCGCCTGGGGGCAGCATAACTGTCGCTTATCCAGTAACTGAAGCTGATCAAGGAATTTATGAGGATGATGATTATGATTGTGAAACGACTAATAACTGTTTTGCAGTAGCCAATGGCACATCCTTTGCTTCGCCCTTTGTAGCAGGAGGTCTTGCAGTTATTGCTGACTTCTTTAGTGGGCAACTGGGAGCGACCGAAATTGTCCAAAGAATGCTATCGACTGCTAATAAAACTGGAGTCTATGCTGATGCGGAGATTTATGGTCAAGGACTTTTGGACCTAGATGCCGCAACGTCACCGGTGGGACAATTATCTGCGACTCTATCAGGAACGCTGGATTCAGTTCGTATTCCTTGGCTGGATAATAGTTTGAATATTTCCAACATCGCCATTGGGGATGCATTAAGATCTAATTCTCAGAATGTTTCATTAATTTTATTTGATGAGCTTGATGCTCCATTCAGGGTATCTCTTGGCTCATTTATTAATAATGAAGCTATGAGTGCAGGCCGATTCTCAAGCCTTACTTCTAACCTAAAGACGGTTAATAGATTTAGCACGAATGAAAGTGGTAGCTTAAAAATGCAATTCAAAACAAGAAAGTTTTCAAATTTGGGAGCATTTAATTATGCCTATGAAGAAGCTCTGATTGATCAGTATGCTGCTTTTTCTTATGTCTCAAATGATGAAGGAATCTATATATCCTCCGGTATGAATTTTGATAGTGAGTTGGGTATAAAAACCAATAAAAAACTTAACTATTCTCTTAAGGCATTATTAGATAATCCATGGTCTTCCTTTACAGAGAAAGGCTTAAGTCTTGGAAAGTCTTTTCAATTCAATCAAGGGAGTATCGGCATCATGACGTCCTTTGGCAAAAACTCCTCAATGGATCCATTTGATTCAGAATCTTCAAACAATCAAGGCATGATTGTTGATCTTTCAAATAAGTCAAAAAACTTAGGCTTGCAGATTGGTAAATTAAATGAAAAAGGTGCTTTTAATGGTATCGCAAGCTCAGGAATGTTTAATACTAATAAATCATCGATTACCAACTTTGCAGGCATTAATTTTGCACATGAAACCTCGTTAGGTTATTGGGTGGGTAGTTTTTATCACGGATCAAATCCTGGAAAACAACTAAATGGAATCATGAATAAAATATCAAAAAGTAATTCAAACGCTTTTACCCTTGGCTATCAACCCAAATTTAAAAACAGTGCCCGTAAGTTAGTGTTTTCAGTATCTCAACCCTTGAAAGTTACAAAAGGACAATTAGAGCTACAATTGCCTGCTTTTAGAACTCCAAACAAAAATGTTTTAATGAGCTCTCACTCGCTTAATATCGCTCCTGAATCTAAAGAGATCCATTCAAAAATAACTTATGAACAGAATTTAAAGGTTGGTTTTATAAGTGGTGTTATTGGATATAGATCAAATCCATTTCATTCAAATAGATTTAAAGATTATTGGTATGCTAATCTGAGTTTTACCAAAATATTTTAGTGACATTTTCAGAGGGAGCATGTTAGTAGATAAGGTAATTTACATTACAGGTGGGAGCAGCGGAATCGGTTTGTCCATTGCCGAACATTGTCTTAAAAATAATGCTCAAGTAGTTATAACTGGTCGCAATGAAGAAAGGCTAGAAAATGCAAAAAAAACTCTGAGTGAATTTTCACCGGATGTAATAACTGAGTGTTTTGATATTTCAGATCCAGATGGTTTAAAGAGTTCTATTGATAATGTTTATAACTCTTTTGGCAGGATAGATGGCCTTGTAAATAATGCTCCTTCAATCCACTCTGGCCTAATTAAAGATATTGATTTAAGTGCATGGAGAACGAACTTTAAAGCGAACCTTGATGCTGTTTTCTTATCCTTAAATATTTTAATGCCTAAGATGATGGAAGCAGGAAAAGGCTCAATTGTTAATATTGCTTCAGTAGTTGGTTTGAAAGGGACTGCATACATGGCTGGTTACGCAGCTGCTAAGGCTGGGTTAATCAATCTCACAAAATCTGCTGCGATTGAATCTGCTCCCAATGTGAGAGTAAATTGTGTGGTTCCTGGTGCGGTGATGACGGATGCTCTAAAAAAAGCAATGCCAACAGATGAAATGATTGATGCGACTGCAAAAACAATACCATTAAAAAGAGTGGCTAATCCTGATGAAATAGCTCATCCTGTTGTATTCTTATTAAGTGATAAATCCTCTTTCATCACAGGATCTGATCTAGTGGTTGACGGAGGCAAGACCGCTGATTTAAATGCTGGAAACTGAACTTACACCTAATTCTAAAACATGGCACTCAGGCGTTGAGAGTCCAGAAATCATTCAAAATCCTTCAATTTATCAGTGGAGTGATGAGGCAGATTTAATTGTAATTGGATTAGGCGGTGCAGGAGTAAGTGCTGCAAATGAAGCGTTGGATCGTAACTTAAGCGTGATTGCCATAGATAAAACTACTGGTGGTGGTGCGACAGCAAGAAGTGGAGGAGTTTTTTATGCTGGAGGTGGAACGCCCATTCAAAAGGAAGCAAATATAAGCGACTCTCCTGACAACATGTATGAATATCTTAAACAAGAAGTTGGGAACATAGTTAAAGATGAAACTTTGAGAAAGTTCTGTGATACCTCACCTGCAAATACACAATGGCTAATGGACAATGGAGTTAAATTCAATTCAAGTTATTATCAAACTAAGACAAGTTATCCGGATGCAGGATATTATTTATATCATTCAGATAATTCACTTGTTCCCAAATATATGGAAACTGCAGAACCTGCGGCTAGAGGACATCGCGGTTGGGAAGAAGGTCCCTTTAAACCCATTGGAGTTGGTGGAACTATATATTACCCTCTAAAAAAATCAGCTTTATCGAAGGGTCTTAGAATGTATTCTCAATCTGAAGTTAAATCACTATTAGTGAATACGCAAGGCGATGTTATTGGTTGCAAAGTAATGGTCATGCCAAGTGGCTCTGTTTCTGAAAAACATAAAAAACTGATTCGCAGGGGTGAATTATTTCAAATGATTTTGCCTCCCTCCTACCCAGGATCATCTTTCTTACAAAAAATCGGCCAAAGGTTTATCAATAAAGCGCAGAAGCTAGAAAAGAAATATAGACAAGCAAAATACTTTAAGGCAAAAAAAGGGGTTTGCATTTCAGCAGGCGGATTTATTTTTAATCGAGCAATGGTTGAAGAATATGCACCAAAATACTCAAAAGGCATGCCTCTAGGCACATCTCAAGATAATGGATCCGGAATCCGGTTAGGTCAATCAGTAGGTGGGAGAACAAAGCATATGGATCGAGTCACAGCTTGGCGTTTTTTAAATCCTCCAATGTCATTTGCAAAGGGTATGGTTGTAAATAAGGATGGAAAGCGCTTCTGTAACGAAATGGTTTATGGGGCTACCTTGGGCGATGAGATGTGTGAGAATAACGATGGGAAGGCATATTTAATTCTTAGTGAAGAGCTTTTTAAATCATCAAAGTCAGAGGCCGCTAAATCCTTACCCTTCCAACGCGATGCGGCAAAAATGCTGATGACGTTCAATGCAGTAAAGAGAAAAAATATAGATGATCTTGCAAAAGTTTATGGCATTAACGAAAACAATCTTAAAGAATCAATTCAACAATATAATCAATCTGCAATTAATGATGATTATTGTTTTTTAGGTAAAGCAAAGAAGGATATGAAGAAAATTGATGCGCCCTACTACATCATGGATATATCAATTGACTCCAGATTATCGCCTCTACCAACGCTCACCCTGGGTGGTTTGGAGGTAGATGAAATTACAGGCAATGTTATCAATACTCAGGGTGAGGTAATCAAAGGTTTATTCGCAGCAGGAAGATCTGCAGTGGGTGTGTGTTCAAATATTTATGTGTCAGGTCTTTCAATAGCTGATTGTGTGTTTTCTGGCAGAAGGGTTGGTAAATTTTTAGGGGAGATAATATGAATTTAAATTTTGCGTCCGTTTGGGAAATGATAGCTGATTTAATACCGGACAATGATGCCCTGATTTGTGGAGAAGAAGTTGTAAGTTGGCAAGATTATGACTTACGCTCAAGTAAATTAGCTACCGCATTAGTTGATGCTGGGTTATCACCAAACTCCAAAGCAGGTATTTATTTAAATAATTCAAATGAATATCTAATTTGTCAAAATGCTATTTTTAAAATTGGTGGGGTCCCAATTAATGTTAATTACAGATATGTTGAAGAAGAATTATTTTATTTGTTAGAAAATTCTGATTCCGAGGCTGTCTTTTATCATGCTTGTTACAGTTCTCGAATAAAACAAATTGCTACGTCGCTGCCAAATATTAAAGCATGGATCGAAGTTGCTGATGGAACTGAATCTCAATTTAATGATGGGCTCCAATATCACAACCTTATAGAAAAATGTGCTCCGATGGAAAGGTTTTCTAGAGATCCAGAGACGATCTACATGCTATATACTGGCGGAACTACTGGTATGCCCAAGGGTGTTATGTATAAGCAAGGGGAATTCCTTACGTTTTTATTTAGAACCTTAAAAGCCATGGGTTATGACGTTCCGGAAGATCTAAGTGATTTAGAGTCAAGAATTAAGAACTCGCAAGAAAATAATACCTTTATTAGAAGCGTTGTAGGTTGTCCGTTAATGCACGGGACGGGAATGTGGCTAGGTGCATTTTTACCTCTGCTTCTTGGTGGCAGTGTCATTACCACAAAAAATCTTGGTTTTGATCCTGACCAAATGTGGAGTCAAGTTGAAGATACTCAAGCTACAAATATCGTAATCGTTGGAGATGCTTTTGCTAAACCAATGCTGGATGCCCTAAATAATGCACAATCCAGTGGTAACCCATACAACATCGAAAGTGTTCAAGTAATAATTTCCAGTGGTGTCATGTGGAGTGCTGAAGTGAAACAAGGTCTGCTCGAGCATCATGACATGAAATTAATGGATACTATGGGATCAACAGAAGGTGGTATGGGAAGTTCTGTAACCACAAGAGATAATCCTCCAGCTACTGCAAAGTTTGGTTTAAATCCTGGTGTGATTGTTTTAGCTGATGATGGAGAAATATTAGAGCCTGGATCTGAAAAGATCGGTCTTATTGGAACTTCAGGATTGGTCCCTGTTGGTTATTACAAGGATGAAAAAAAATCTGCTGAAACGTTTAGAGAGGTCAATGAAATAAGGTATAGCTTTCCAGGAGATTATGCCAAGCTTGAATCCGATGGGACAATTACTCTTTTAGGAAGAGGAAGCAACTGTATTAATTCTGCAGGTGAAAAAATATACCCAGAAGAAGTAGAGGAAGCCATTAAACGTAACAAAGAGGTGTTTGATTGTCTTGTTGTTGGTGTCAATGATGATAGATTTGGTCAAAAAGTAGTAGCCGTCGTTTCACTAGAAGAAAAAATTAATGCCGAAGCTCTCATTGAGCAAACTCGTAAATTTATTGCTGGTTATAAATTACCAAAGGAAATCCTATTTGTAGATAGAGTTGAAAGAGCTCCTAATGGTAAAGCCAATTATAAATGGGCTAAAAAAGAAGCAAATCAAGCTTTTGGATAGAGATTTCTTCCAAGACAAATTTATTTTCTTTAACGGGGAAAATAAAAATGATTTCTTTTATGACTCAGTAATTTATTTATGTGAGCATAATCAAGATGGGGCTTTTGGTTTTATTGTCAATAAACCGAGTGCGATTTCAGAGTCGCAATTACTTAGCAAGCTAAATCTTAAAAAACCAAAACAACTTGAATCTATTTTTAGAGTAATGATTGGTGGACCAGTTGCAATGGATAGTATTTATACACTCCATGATGAAGAATTAATAAAAGATGAGTCAAACTTATTAAGGAAGGGATTATGGCTTTCAACATCCCAAAAAGTGCTCAATAAAATTGATACACAAGATACTGCAAATCATAAAATTTTCTTAGGTTATTCTGGATGGGGTCCTGAGCAATTAGAAAAGGAGATTCAAGACGGCGCATGGCATATTTGTGATGTTGATTATGAGCTTATTTTTAATGACAAACCATCCTCTATTATTGAAGAGCTTTCAAAGAAGGTCGGATATAATATCAAGTCAATTATCAATCAGAATAAAGTTCAATAATTCATGAAAAGATTTACAAACAAAAATGTTTTTCTTACAGGAGCTGCATCTGGAATTGGAAAAGCAACTGCACGCAGACTTGCAAATGAGGGAGCTAAATTAATTATTGCTGATGTAAATCAAAAGCTACTTGATGAAACATCCAGGGAGCTCAAGGATTCTGTATTAGGGACTTATACTTTAGATATATCCAATGTAAATGATGTTGCTAAAATTTTTGAAGAAGTTAGATCAAGATTTAAAACGCTTCAGGCGCTGGTTAATGTTGCAGGAATATTAAGATTTGATCACTCTAAAGATGTTGAGCTAAAAGATTGGCAAAATATCCTCGATGTAAATTTAACAGGAACATTTTTTATGTGCAGATATGCTCTGCCTTTAATAATTGAATCAAATGGTTCGATTGTAAATGTTTCATCTACAGCCGCTCTTGGTTCGCATGCTTGGACAGCTGCATACAGTGCCTCAAAGGGTGGCATCAGTGCATTCTCTAAAACTTTAGCAGTTGAGTATGGTGTGCGGGGTGTTAATGTGAATTGTGTATGTCCTGCATCAATTGAAACCAATATGTCAACGCAAACACCTTTACCGAGCAACATAGATAAAAGGCTCTTAAAAAAAATTATGCCAGTAGATGGTGTTAATAGAACTCCACAGGATATTGCATCAGCAATAGTTTTTCTTGCATCCGAGGATGCTGTTCATATTAATGGAATTGATTTAAGAGTTGATGGAGGCCTCTTAACATGAGAAACCATCATTTTTTAAGTATTTTTTGGTTATCAATTTCTCTTTCTGCAAATCCTCCCGTCCTTAATAAGGTGTCAATTACTCATCCTGAAGTCGGACTGGAAGGCATGGTGGTTACACAACATTATTTAGCCTCAGAGGTTGGTGAAGCAATTCTAAGCAAAGGTGGGAATGCTTATGATGCAACTATTGGAGTTGCATTTGCTTTGGCTGTGGTATTGCCTAGAGCAGGCAACATAGGTGGAGGGGGTTTTACAGTCCTATACAACTCATCGGACGAATCATTTCAAAGTTTAGATTATCGAGAAAAAGCTCCCTTAGCTGCATCAAAAAACATGTATCTTGATAATAATGGAGACGTTATCAGCAACCTCTCAACACTAGGATATAAGGCCATCGCGGTACCAGGTACTGTTGATGGAATGTGGGAGTTACATAAAAGATATGGTTCTATGGATTGGAAAGAGTTAATACTTCCTTCCATCAAGCTTGCAAAAGAAGGGTTTAGAGTTTCGCCTTTAATGGCTGATACGTTAAATAGAAATTATGAATCACTAAGTAAATTCAGTGAAACAAAGAAAATATTCTTTCAAGACAATCCAGTTAAATTTAATTCTTTATTGATTCAAAAAGATTTAGCAAAGACTCTAGAAAAAATATCAAATAATGGAAGAAATGGTTTCTATCAAGGTGATGTTGCGCGAAAAATTGTTGCTGACATGAAAAGAAATGATGGCTTAATTACCTTAGATGATCTTGAAAATTACAAATCAAAATGGAGGAAACCTTTAATAAATAAATATAAAAACTTTGAAATTATCACAATGCCACCACCCTCTTCTGGTGGACTTCACTTGATTCAAATGTTGAATATATTAGAGAGCTTCGATATAAAATCTTTGAAGCACAACTCCCCTAGTTATGTACTGCTGCTAAATGAGGTGATGAAATATGCTTACGCAGATCGTTCCCAATACCTGGGTGATCCAGATTATGTTGATGTTCCAGTTAAGAAATTAATTTCAAAAAATTATGCTGAAAACATTTCAAAAAAAATAACTATTGATCGCGTCACTCAATCAGATGATATTAAAGCTGGCATGTATATCGATCTTGAAAGTGATGAAACAACCCACTTTTCGATTGCTGATAAATTTGGAAATTTGGTTTCAACCACTTATACCCTGAATTCATCTTTTGGATCAAAAGTTGTGATCGCTAAAACTGGAATTCTCATGAACAACGAAATGGATGATTTTTCATCAGCTCCTGGTGTACCTAATCAGTTTGGTTTGTTGGGTGAAAAGTTTAATGAGATACAGCCAAGCAAGAGACCGCTCAGCTCAATGACACCTACCATTGTATTTAAAAATAATAGTCCCTTTTTGATTATGGGTTCACCAGGTGGATCAAGAATTATTACTGCTGTTTTACAAAATTTTTTGAACATAGCTGAATTTGAGATGAATTTAGCTGATTCAATTAATAAGCCTAGGGTTCATCAGCAGTGGTACCCTGATCTACTTTTTTTAGAAAAAGGTTTTGATGAATTGCATGCTAAAAAAATAACTGAACTTGGTCAAGAAATTTACTTCATGGATCCAGGAACAGCACTGGAATCAATCATGATCAAAAATAATTATTTTTATGGGTACGGTGATACACGAAGACCAGACTCAAAAGCTATTGGAGTAAATGGTGATTGATAAACTAGCTATAATAAGTTTGTATGCTATTCCAACAACGATCTTGTTGATTGTTTGTTACCGTCTTACAAAAAAGTAATTTGAATAGTCTTGAGCTAATTTTTTGCATTTTAGTTGGAATGTGTCTTGGAAGCTTTGCTTCAGTTTTAATCTACAGGATTCCAAGAGATATTAATTTACTGTTGCCTGCATCCCATTGCTCACACTGCAAAAAAAGTCTCAGACCTTTGCATTTAATACCTGTTCTTAGTTATGTCTTTTTGCGAGGTAAGTGTCATTTTTGCAATCATAAGATTAGTAGGCTTTATCTCTTAAATGAAATCTTTATTACAACACTTGCTGTATTAACAATATATCTCACTGGAATTTATTCCATTCATGGATGGTTGGTTATTGGATTAATCTTATGTCTATATGTTCAGGCAGTAATTGATTTAAGAATTTTGTTTTTATCAACTTACCTTAGTGGAATAATTTGCTTCCTAGGAATTGTCCTGAATTATTTAAACTTTTATACAACCATAATTGACAGTTTTCTTGGAATTATTTTAGGCTTTAGTAGCTTATGGCTAATAAATTATATTTATAAAAAAATAAAAGGATTTGATGGCATCGGTTCAGGTGATTTTTTATTACTTGGGGCAGTTGGAGGAGTTTTTGGATCCAGCTCATTAGGAGTTATTTTATTAGCAAGCTCGATTCTATCTCTTGGGCTATATATTTTTACCAAAAATCTTCACGGTGAAAGGATTCCACTAGGTACTGGAATAGCCTCATCAAGTATTATCTTTTTATTTTTAATAATTTTGAACTTATAAGAAGATACTTAGTCAAAGTTATGTTGTGAATATTCCTCAAGTTATGATCCCCCTCGCAACAATTTAAAAAGCGGACTTGGTTCGCTTTTTTTATGGAATAAACTAAATGGAGCGGGTGACGGGATTCGAACCCGTACCAATAGCTTGGAAGGCTATTGTGCTAGCCGTTAACACCACACCCGCGTCTAAAAGACTCGAATTTTAACACCTTAATAATAATCTTTACATAACAATGAGGCTTTTAGATGATTGTCTAAATGTACTAAACTAGATTAATGAAATTGATATGTGGTCTTTTTGGATTGGAGAATCTTTATGGTGGTGAAATAAGTTCATACATAGAAATATCTAAAATGGCTGAAAACCATGGTTTTGATTCAGTAAGTCTTACTGATCATTTAGTAATGGGGAAAAACCTTCAAAATTATCCTTTTGGCACCTTCCCTCTTCCATCGGATTCTAATTGGTTTGAGCCCCTAACAACTCTGACAATGATTGCAAGCCATACGTCAAGCATCAAATTGGCAACTGCAATAATTATTGCGCCTTTGCGAAATCCTGCTGTGTTGGCTAAAACGCTAAGTACACTCGATGCTATTTCCAATGGAAGGTTAGAACTTGGAGTAGGTCTAGGATGGCAGAAAGAGGAATATGATGTCGCAGGCATCTCCTTTGACGAAAAGGAAGATAGGTTTTGGGAAACTCTAGATGTAATAAAGTTATTGCATGGCCCTAATCCTGTTTCATTTAAAGGTAAGTTTTTTGAATTTAGTGATATTTGGTGTAAACCTGAAGTTAAACAAAAAGAAATCCCAATTCTGTTTGGTGTAAAGATGACTGATAAGAATGCAAATAAAATTTCTGCTGTTGGGGATGGCTGGATACCCATCAAAACATCACCTGATTTTATAAAAAATGGTTCAGAGCTCTTACATGATGCCTTTAGGAAAGCTGATCGATCAGAAACACCAAGAATAAGAGGTCAATTACCGACGCAGCTTAACGAAGATAATATTCCTGACCTCAGCAAAACTCTTGATTGTTTGCAGCTCTCAATGGATGTAGGATTGAATGAAGTGGAGTTCTTCCCAATTAATTTTTGCCAATCACCAGATCAATTGGATCTTGTGCTAGGAGAAATAAGTAAGGTAGTTAAATGAAGAAACTTAAATTAATCTTAGTTCTTTTAATCTCAATATCAGTTGGAATCATTCATGCAAAGGATGCACAAAACATCAATGATCAGGCAGAGGAAATCATCTATCTGTATGCAGAAATTATTGATTCAAAGAATTTTTCTGAACTCAAATCAATAATGCAAACTAACTTCAAGATGACAGGCTTATATGAAATTAATTCCTTGGAAGAGTTTATGTTTGCAATGCAAGAGCTTGATAAAAGCTTTACACAGACAATGCACTTTATTGGGAACATCAATGGAGAATGGATTGATGATACTTATAGCGGAAAAACCTATTGCATTGCGAGTCATATTTTCAAAGACGGTGAGCAAACAAAAAAACTAGATATGGGAATCATTTATACAGATGTTATAAAGCTAGACAATAACAAAGCTAAGTTTGTTTCAAGAGATTTTAAATTAATCTGGAGTAATACTATTGACGTTTTGTAGGAAACTTAATTAGGTTTCCTTTCTTTTTTGATTCTTTTTCCTTCAGGATTTTTTTTAGCAACTCCTTAAACTTTTCAACGCGCCTTATATTACTCATTACTGTTATATAATAGCAGTATGTTTTTTGACATACATCACCTTAAGAACTCAAAAATAGGCTTCCTATCTCATTCAATAAGAGTTCTGAGATTGTCCGTTATCTTAATTATTCTTGGATTAGTAGGAATTATTCATGCAATTTTACCATTTATTTTTACAAAAACTGTGAGTAACGGTATTAAAAAGCTATATGCTCAAGTAAAGGATTTCTAGGCAGATTTAAGCTTTTTGTTCTTACAGAAGATTAACTCTTGAATCCAATTTTTATTGTTGATTGCATGCATATTCGATTTTTTAGATGCCAAAATAATTCTACCCCCATCCATATCTATTCGAATCGAATCTGTTTGAATCTTTGTTCCATCATCAAGATAAACCTCCCCAATGATTTCTCCGGATGTATCTTCAGGATGAAGAGCTTTAAATACCTCAACTAATTCTTGTTTATTCATGATTAAATAATCTAATAACTTAATAGGTGATAACGTTGTCAATTATAAAGCCATTAGACGAGCTAAGCGATATAAAAACGAAAAAATTAGCAGAATTTTTTAATGAGACATTAGGTTTTTGTCCTAACTCAGTTCTTACAATGCAAAAAAAACCAAATCTTGCTGCTGCATTTATTAACTTAAATAAAGCAGTAATGGATAACAATGGAGCTTTAACGCCAGAGTTTAAACGGTTAATTGCATTTATTTCGAGTAGTGCTGCTGGATGTCGATACTGTCAAGCCCATACGAGTCTTGCAGCAAAAAGATACGGATCATCTGATAAACGGCTAAAAGCTGTATGGGATTATGAAAATAGTGACTTATTTTCTAAGAAAGAAAAAATTGCTTTGAAATTCACTCATTTAAGTAGCATCAACCCAATACAAGAGGATGATCAGCTTAGAAAGATGTTGCTTGATGAATGGTCAGAGAATGACGTTATTGAAATTATAGGTGTAATTGCATTGTTTGGATTTTTAAATCGTTGGAATGACATAATGGGAACAAAACTAGAAGACGGTGCCATTGAGCACTCAAGGAATTACCTATCTGACTTTGATTGGGAGATTGGAAAACATCATTAGGGAGGGAGCTAGGCTCCCTACCCTAAGCAAGAATTAGTTATAAGTAACTTCTCTTAAGACCACCAAGTCAACTATTTCTCTCATATCATCATAACCAGAAGCAATATTTCGTTGCTCTTTTTCTGAGAGAACTTTTCTCCACTCTTTAATAAATGCCTCGTATCTACCTTTATTAGGTTCTCTCGCTGCAGCATTTTTATATCGAACTGTTAGAAACACATTGGGAGTGGTCCCTGCAGTTTCAGCCGTCCATACGTTATAACTGATAACGTGGCCAAGCTTCTTTTGAACTTCAAGAGAGTCAACCCATGTTGATTTGAGATTTACAAGATAATCATCAACATAGTTTGCCTTAACCTTAACCACAGTCATCTCAACAATCTCTTCACTTGGAGAGTAGTCCTTCCAAATTTCAGCAGAAATATTCAATGAGATTGCTGCTAAAAAACCTAATACATAATTTAATTTCATAAGAGCTCCTTTTTTTCTTATATAAGTAATTATTTTACATAAGTTAAATTGATATCAAACCCAAATTAAGTTTACTCATCTGCATTTTTTTTATCGAAATTGCATTCCATCTTGCCTATTACCGTTCCCTCCACTTTAAGGTTTAACTTAGACCTACCCTCCATGGTTCCAGCAACCTGACATTTTTCAATCGAGTCTTCGACTATTTCAGAGACTAAATTTTTAAGCTCCTCTACTGACAAGTCAGAGACTTTTCTGTCTGTATCAGCATTGAGCATTATTGGTATTAGTAAAAATAAAAAATATTTGCGCATAATTAAATCCTATAAGTTTGAAATAAGTTCGACGAATAGCAATTAGCTTTAGATGTGAACCCTGTAAATATAATATTACTATTCTCAACTAAATTAAATTCCTCAAAAAAATTTTTGTATTCTTGAATGCTTTCAAATTGATTTATCCATACAAACTCACCTTGTAAATCACCCTCCTGATAATAGGCCTTATAAGTTTGATCTTTTGGAAAAAAATATTCTAAATCCTGAATAGCAAAATTAAGCGTTGGAAAAGAATTGCCATCAATGTAATTACAATACATAACTTCAGTAATGAAGGAATCCTCAAGTGTTTGATTAGGATCAAAATTTATTACAGCAAAGCCAAAATTGGTACTCGTATCACGAACATTACAATTAGCTACCTCATTAATGATATCAATGTTAGTTTCATTGTTTGACTTTGGATCGCTCCTTAACCATACATAAAATGATTTTGTTTCTACTTGATCATTGACGAATCTAAATGCCACTGTCATAGATATTTCTTCAGGAAGTACTACTTTAATTCTTGGAATAAGTCTTTCTAGGCTAGCTAAGTTATTTGAAGATCTAAACTGACATTGCATCTCAACAAAGCGGTATTCAAAATTAGGTTTTAGTAATTGGTTTAAATTCTGGGACTCAACACTTGTATTATCACTACAACTAACAAGAACAATAAGACATAGAATTATTTTTTTCATATTTAGTGAAGAATATATCAGTTATATAATAAGTGTTAATGCCAGCCATCAAATTTTTATCACCTTTTTTAATATTTATATTTTTTACTCTAAATGTAAGTGCAGATACAAAAATTGGTTTTGGGTCATGTTTAGATCAAAGGTATCCTCAAAAAATTTGGAAATCAATTGCGGACGAAAACATTAATAAGTTTATTTTCTTGGGGGATAACGTTTATGGCGATGTTCCATCTGGAGAAACTAAGAATTTGGTTAAAGCATATAAACTTCAAGCCAGGAGATTCCCAAGATGGTTAAATGATCTAGAAAAGTTAGCTATTTGGGATGATCATGACTACGGTAAGAATGATGGTGGTTCAGAGTATAAACATAAACGATTAACTCAGAAGATTTTTATGGATTTCTGGGATGTGTCTGCCAATGATCCAAGAAGAAATAGAGAGGGAACGTATTTTTCCAAAGACTACATTATTGAGAATAATAAAATTAAAGTTATTGGTCTAGATACTAGATATTTTAGATCAAATTTATTAGGTTCAAGAACAAATCGGCAACCTAATAATGATCTTAATTCTTCAATCTTGGGAAAGTCCCAGTGGTCTTGGCTTGAAAATGAATTAAATGATCCTAACACTGAGATGTTTATAATTCTTTCGTCAATACAGGTTCTTGCTACTGAGCATGGGTATGAAAAATGGGCTAACTTTCCTCATGAAAGAGATAAATTAATCAATTTGATACAACGAAAAAAAAATGTGCTTATTCTCTCAGGAGATAGGCATCGTGGTGCAATTTATAGGCACAATGCAATTATTGAAATAACTGCCTCAAGCATGAATAAACCAGGAAGCAGTGACAATGAGACTGATAAATTAATGCAGGGCAGGATTCATAAGGATATTAATTATGGGATTCTAGTCATCGAAGAAGATGCTTTGAAAATTCAACTTAAGAATAATGATGGCGCCATCCTTGAAAGCGCCATCATCAGTTTATAGCTTTATCTAAGAACTAATAACTTACCTTTAAAAAGGCTATCGCATTGTCCTTCATATAAATTAGCCAATCTGGTGTTGCTAATTTGATTTAAATAGGCAACTTTTACCTGGCAAGTTCTGAATTCATCTATTACCCTTGAATCAGCATACTGCAAGTAATCAGAATATAATCCCAACAAAACAACATCGTGATGTCTAGTTGGAATATTTTCGCTTAATATAATCTTTCCGCCATTTGCAGAACTAAAACACCCTATTGATCCTACTGGGCAAGTAGATGCAAGATTTGAATTGCTGTATTCAACTTTAATCAAAGGTTTATCAATTGATAATAATTCCTTTGCTGATGCAAAAATATTAGCATCAGAGTAAGATAAAGGTGATAAGAGTAATGCACATAACAATAAAGATAGATTTATTTTTAATTGTGTCATTTGTTACTCCTTTGTGACATTTATGTGAACTATATATTACAAAAATGTGAAGTGTCAAGAATTATGGAGCTATATATATGAATATTTTTAATAGAAGCGTCTTTTTTTTAGTTCTTTCGGTTCAATTTTTCTATCTAAACGGCGATGTTTTAATCCATGCTGGGAATCTAATTGATGTCGAAACAGGTAACATAGAATCTAGAAAATCTATTGTTATTAAAAATAGCTTGATTACATCTATTTCTGATGGCTATATTAATAGGTCTGATTTCAAAGAATATTACGATTTAAAGGACAGTTATGTTCTACCTGGATTGATGGATGCTCATGTCCATTTAGCGCAGGAATATGTTCCAAAAGCAGAAAGAGATTTAAAAGTAGAGCCTGAATTTAATGCAATTTTTGCTGCGGCTAATGCGATTAAGACTTTAAATGCAGGATTTACAACGGTAAGAAATGTTGGTGATGGTGGAATGGAAACAATTTCTCTTAGAAATGCCATCAACAAGGGAATTGTACCTGGGCCAAGGATACTTACCTCAGGAAAAACCATTGCTACAACTGGTGGTCATGGGGATCCAACAAATGGTTTGCCTACTGATCTATATGAACCCCCTACCCCCGAAGAAGGAGTTGTTGATAGTTTTGAGGATATAAAGAAGGCTGTTCGACAAAGATACAAAGATGGCACTGATGGCATAAAAATTACAGCTACTGGTGGCGTTCTGAGTGTTGCTAAATCAGGCGAGAATCCTCAATTTACTAACAGCGAGTTAGAAGCGTTAATCTCTATTGCAAAAGATTATGGTCTTTGGGTTGCTGCTCATGCACATGGAAAAGAGGGAATGTTAAGAGCAGTAGAAGCTGGGGTTACTTCTATTGAACATGGAACCTTTATGGATAGTGAAGTAATGGAAGCCATGAAGAAAAATGGAACCTACTACGTTCCAACCATACTTGCAGGCGAATGGGTTGCTGAAAAATCGAAAATTAATAATTTTTTTCCTGAGCTTGTTAGGCCAAAAGCTGCAAAAATTGGACCTCAGATTCTTGATACATTCACTAAAGCACATAAATATGGTGTAAAAATCGCCTTTGGAACAGATTCAGGCGTTTCAGCACATGGTGATAATTGGCAAGAATTTTTGCTAATGGTTAAGGGCGGAATGTCACCTCTAGAAACTATTCAAAGTGCTACCTTAGAAACTGCAAAACTTTTTAAGCTTGAAAATGAAATAGGAAAAATTAA
>CENJ01158911.1_pt1 | contig 27849 bp, 43 predicted proteins | sample 356161 | NCBI WGS metagenome assembly CENJ01 (sample SAMEA2619531, study PRJEB7988) | marine metagenome | biome: marine biome (ENVO:00000447); feature: surface water layer (ENVO:00002042); material: "saline water (ENVO:00002010), including plankton (ENVO:xxxxxxxx)" | depth 5 m | reverse complement strand
CCTGCTGGTCCTTGTGGGCCTGTTGCTCCATCTGATCCGTCAGCACCATCAGACCCGTCTGCGCCAGCTGGTCCTTGTATACCTTGTGGGCCTTGTGGTCCTTGTGGTCCTGATTGTGGATCAACAAAACTGAAACTTCCATTACCATCTGTTTTTAATACTTGATTAGCTGAACCATCTGCTATACCTAAATTTAAAATTGTTGAAGGTATAGTTGGCTTGTTAGACAAGTTAGTGTAATTTAAATAATATGATCCATCTTGTCCATCAAGTGTGTCAGCATCAGTACCGCCGCCGCCTGTAGTTGCATCATCACCTGGTGCCCATTGTGAACCGTCCCACTTTAATACTTGTCCTGTGCTTGGTGCACCTGAACTTACATTTGATAAATCTGCCAGTGCTGATGGTATTGTTGGTTTGTTTGTTAAATTAGTGTAGTCGCCACCAAATGCATCTGTTATCCCATAACCAGCTATTGTAGTTGGTTTACCTGTTAGTGAACCAAATGCGCCATCAAACAAACTTGGTAGATTTGATAATGAATTGTAGTTGCCATCAAATAAAGTTGGCTTGCCTGTTAGGTCTGCGTATGCACCAGAAAATAAACTTGGTTTGTTTGTTAGGTTATCATAGTCGCCATCAAATAAACTTGGTTTATTTGTTAAGTTAGTATAGTCTCCATCAAACGCATCTGTTATTCCATAACCAGCTATTGTTGTAGGCTTGTTAGTTATGTTTGCAAATTCGATTGACGAACCTGATACATTTCCTGGAACAAAGTTTGTTCCATTCCAAACTAATGCTTGACCATTTGTTGGTGGTGTTGTTGTATCAACATCTGATAAGTCATCTATACTTGAAGGTATAGTTGGCTTACCTGTTAAGTCTGCGTATGCACCAGAAAAAATTGTTGGTTTGTTTGATAAGTTGTTATAATTTCCATCAAATGCATCTGTAATTCCGTAACCTGCTATTGTGGTTGGCTTACCTGTTAATGATGAGAAGTTGCCATCAAATAAAGTTGGCTTGCCTGTTAGGTCTGCGTATGCTCCTGAAAACAGAGTTGGTGTATTAGATAGATTGTTGTAATTTAGATAGTATGAACCATCTTGTCCATCTAATGTGTCTGCATCTAGACCTCCGCCGCCTTGTGTTATATCATTTGCAGGTGCCCAGTTACTACCATCCCATTTTAAAACCTGTCCTGTGTTTGGTGCCGCAACACTCACATTTGATAAATCTGATATCAGTGATGGTATACTTGGCTTGTTAGATAAATCTGTGTAAGATCCTGATGTTGCTACAGCCTCTAAATCTGCTGTGTTTGCCTTTGTGGCAATCTGATTTGTTATTGTAGTTGCAAAGTTTGGATCATCACCTAGTGCCGCCGCTAGTTCATTTAATGTGTCTAAGGCACCTGGCGCTGAATCAATTGCTTCAGCAATTTTTGTATCAACATAATTTTTATCTGCTACTGTTGAAATTGTTAAATCTGAAAACTCTAAACCATCACCTAGTGCATTTACTTTTACAAATTTGTTTTCTTGTGATGTGAAATTAGTTGGTGTATCATCCAGTGATGTAAATGCAAATGCTTGTCCAACGATTGTGTTTGCACCTGTTCTAGTTAATATTTGTCCTGAACCAATATTATTATCAACATCAGATAAGTCTGCTAAATTAAAATTACCAATTGATGTTACTGATCCTGATGATGTAGCATGACCATGAATATATGTTGCATAGATATCTGAAAATCTAAATGAGTTTGAACCTAATGAATAAACATTATCCGCCGCCGGTGTAGAGTTACTATCATATCTTAGATATCTGTTATCTGCTTCGCCTTTTGAAAATACATCTAAATTTGTTCTTGATGTTGGCTTGTCTGATAATCCTGCTAAATTGTCTGTCTTTTGTAAAAATACTGTATTGCTTAATCCACCTAGTGTAGATGCATCTACATTTGGTCCTAGTGCTATTTGAATTTGTGTTGCATTGCTTGTTAATTGAATTCCAGAACCTTGTTCTAATGATTTAAATTGTAGGTTACCGTTAGCATCTTCACTATCGTAAATGCCATGTAAGTTACCACCTGAGCCTAAGTTTGCTCCACCTTGTGCTGATGCATTAATTTGTAATGATGTTGCATCTGCCGATAATGTAATTCCGCCACCTGCAACAATAGATTTAAGCTGTAAGTTTGCACCAACTTTCTGTGCATACAAGCCTTCACCTGAACCTAAGTTTTCCGCGTCTGTGGCTGAATCTGTTGCTGATGATGGGTTTGCATTGACAAACTTCTGCTTTGCTTCGTCATACACCAACGTCTGATTAGAAGACGGGGATTGTACGTCAAATAATGTACCTTGTTCTGAACTAATAGCCATTCCTACTCCAAATATATATTTGTATTGCAATTATTTATCTTGAACTACTTTTTTAGTAATTCATTAAAATCTTGTCAATACTGCCAGAATTAAGTGTAACTACTGCTCTTAGGTATAAAAAATTTCCAGTGAATGTATAAGCATCAACGACCGTTTGTGCTGTATAATCAGCTTTATCACCGTCTTTAAGTTGTAATTTAAACCAATCGTTGTCTGTAGGCTCTGTGGCTAAGGTTGCTTGAATCTCGACGCTACCTGTAAAATTGTTAGGATAGATAGCAAAAGTGTGAACACCGTCTGTGAATCCATAGAAAGAATCTCCAGGAACCTTGTCACCAGTTACTGAAGTCGTTGCTGTAGATGATAATAAATTTACACTAGTTCTTGACATATATGTATTTATAATAATAGTTAATTAACATCTATCGATACTCCAGCGGATAGTGTAATACCATCGGACATTTTTAATATGTTTCCTGATGCATCAATTGTAATTGCATAATCTTTAGTTTCAGTTTCATAATCATTTGTAGCTGACAAATTAAAAGTATATGTTCCTGGTACTGTTGTTGTACCATCTAATACTGCTGTTGATGTATCTAAACTTGTACCCGTTGGTATTGAACCAGATGCAACACTATAAGTTACTGTGTGTAGTTGTTCCGAAGCCGCATTTCTGAATTCAGCTGATAGAGTGTAATTAACTGTATCTCCTTGTGAAATATTTGATCCGGCATTTATATCATGTGTGCCAGATGTTCCATTGCCTATATTCCATGTTGTTGTATAATCCTGCCATGGAGTATAAAGTTGTTTTTGATTATCAGCATCATTTGTAATTGGCATTGCTGTGGCAGACATATTTGTTAACCAGTTCTTTGCGTCAACCTGATTTGTGTTACCTCTTGCTTTATCCCAAGCGGTTATGTCTTTACTCATGTAACAAGCCAATGCACCTGTTACTTGCGGAGATGCCATTGATGTTCCTGATAATTTATAAATGTAATAACTTGAATTTTGTGGATGTGCTAATGGTGTTATTGAATTTGCATTTGGATCTGTGTAAGCACCTTGTATATATTGTCCTCCTGCATATATTGTTGTACCTGCACCATAGTTTGAAAAACTAGCTCTTGCATTTGAGTTATCACAGGCCGCTACTGCAATATCAAATTGTAAACCTGCAACATTGTTAGTTGCATTTGATGGTGACTGACCTCTATGTAAAGGCATGAAGTATACCATTTCACCATATGGTCCATTAGGTCCTACTGCTGATGTTGTGTATGTCATTGTTTCACCATTATAATAATAATTGTAACCTACATCATATAAACTCATTGCATTGTTAGGACTGTCAACTGCAAAACTATTATTACCTGCTGAACATACTACTACTGCACCTGCATTGGCTAAATCTACAATCATACCATCTACTGTAGTATTTCTTACAGGATGTTCTTCACCTGAGTTTGGATGGTTGTAAGGATAGTCAAGTGTTGTGCCCCATGAGTTGTTTACAATAGTTGGATTAGGTTCTGTTTTGTTTAATACCCAATCTTTAATTAAAAAATAATCACTGATAGCATAGGCATCAGTATAGCCTGCCCCAAGAGCTAATTTGAATGAATATATATTTCCTGCCAATGCCCAGCCATTGTATGAACCTGCGGCTATTGATGCAACGTGTGTTCCGTGTCCTGATTGGTCGCTGTAATGGTTAGGACCTTGTCCAGCTGTCCAATTAATCTGTTGTAGTCTTCCGCCAAATTCAGGATGGTTTGGTGTAATGCCTGAGTCAGCAATAACTATATCAACATTTGTAGCATCGTATAGATATGTGTAATTGTATGCTAGTGATGTATTTCTTTGTGTATGTCTAGCTAATCCCCAGTTGGTGTGATTGGCGTTTGCTGAAGATGAAGTTGATGGTGTTAATGCTCTACTACCATCTTCTTTATATTTGATTGCTTTTAATAATCTATCTGAATTTATTGATTCTACTCTTGGATCATTTTTTATTGCTACTAATTCGTTGTCATCTTCAATCTCAACTTCAAATGCTCTTGATGATCCTAATTCTTTAGTGACTTCAATTTTACGTGATACAGGACCTTGTCCTTGTGTGTTTAAATCATTCTTAATTTTTTCTAAATCTTTGTCAGACTTTACGGTAATGGTAGCTTTCATGGTATAACCCTTTTATTTAAACTATTTATTATTTTTCCAAAAGCCAAAAAAAAAGGCGACCCGAAAGCCGCCTTTTAATTTTATGTGTGAACTACACGGATTAGTAAGTGAAGTCAGCCACTGTCGCACCTGTTAAGTCGATGCTGTTTGGACCTACATCGTCACCTAAAGCTCTAAAAGCCGCTTGTAATGATGCCGCTGTCCAACCTGCCGCACCTGTTTCAAATGCTACTCTGATTGACTGATTGTCTGCTTGTAATGTACCCATTATTACTGGAGTACCTTTAGTTGCCATTTCTTCATACATTTTGTCGATTGCACCGTCAACACCAGTTTCTGCTGAAATGTTTACACCTGCATCGATATCAAAGTGTACCAAACCTGAGTTCGGTTCACCTACTAGCATCTGTCTACCTAAAGTAGCAGAGCCATGTGTTCTACCTGGACCAAATCCTGCCATGATATATTCTCCTTTAACTATAGCGATGTTATATGATCACTGCGATCATTTGTGTTCGCCTGTGCTAATATTTATACTTTTAGTTATAAATTATATGGTAATATAACAGAAATAACAGGAATCTTCATCATTCTTTCAGTATTTTCTATTAAATCGCGGTATGGCATAGTAGTTAAATTTATTTTTTTCTTTAAAAAAGATTCAAAACCGTAACCTTCATGTGTGCTATATGGAGAATTCAATAACAATGTCACTTGCGATTCTGTTTTTGTTAGTTGATATAATCTATCAAAAAAAGAATTCCAATGTGTAGGCATCCATACTTTTTCTTCTCCACCTTTGTTAAAGTATCTATGAAACTCACTTGAAATAAAAAATTTATTTGGTTTCATATGTGCATAAGGAAAATAAAATTTTTTATATCTAATGTCATTTGTTCTAGAACGATAAACACTCACCCCTATTGCATCAGACAATGCTTTTGACTCTTGTTCACGCTCATCTTCTACATTGCTTGGTAATCTGAATGTGGAACATTGTAAACCTAACTCTCTACATATTGCTTCAAGTATACCTGATGTTTCACCAAAATCTACTATGACATCTGTAGGAACAAGATCTGTTGATAAAAGATAGTATATTGATTGTCTAAAAGACTTTTCGATATGTTCTTTTATAGTATCACTACCTTTGTTATAAACGTCAGCTAGTTTGATCATTACATTATCTTTTGCTCTAATAATTTTGATAAAAGAAGAATAGTTTCCATTCCAGATTTCTGGCATAATAGTTTTTGTAGATCGTCTATAGTCAGCGACAGCCTTTTCAAATTTGAAATGCATTTGAGAGTTGAAATCATTTTTCAAACCACCTATTTGACTAATTTCAATATCAAAATCTATTAATGAATCTAGTGTTTTTGTTATTTGTATATTGTCTGGCATAGTAATATTTAGTTATAATAAATATTAATGGTGAGCCGTGATGGACTCGAACCATCGACCCATTCCTTAAAAGGGAATTGCTCTACCAACTGAGCTAACGGCCCACATTCAGATGCTGAATGGTACTAGTTTAGTCCTGCTGATTGTGATTCAGCAAATGTTTTTGAACCTGTTTGTTTCGGTGATCCTTTTTCATAGAATATATCACAACCATTTTCGCCATCTTCTGAAACTTCAATCCTAACTGATCTATTTGGATATCTTGAATTAATTTGTGCATAGATATCATCTGATATCATTTCACAAGACTTATAGTCTAGTTCTAATGTGCCTTTATCATAAAGACTTTCTAACCATCTTTTAAATTGTATAAATTCAATGTCTCTGTCATTGTGAAACACTTCAATTGCTACTTTGAAATGAAAAATATGTCTGTGAATATAACCTAAGAAACTTACATCATCTTCGCCACCAGTTGCTAGTTTTGGATCATCTAGTGCCGCAGGGTATTTGTGCAAACCTTCTTTTCTATACGTTACCCAAATCATTCTCATTATACAAACTCCTTAAAGAAAGCAATATAAACTAAAAGACCAATGATTAACAATTTACCATAGTCTAAATCTGCGGCTGAACCTTCGCCATATTTTTCTTGGAATTTTTTTAATAAATTTTTCATTACATCAATGCTCCTATTATTATTAATACAATCAATGATATTCCTACCAAATCATATATCCATTCTTTGTGATTCATATAGTTATTATACAGTGATTTGTTTTCTTTGTCAATATTACTTTTTTCCTTAAAATCCTATCCTAATTCCTATGTTATGATTATCCCTTACAACATCATAATTATAAACAATATTATACGTGTGCCAGACACTTCTGTATTTCTGTGGCATCATCTTTGTTGCTTCATAATGAGCAAAGCCTCTGATAATAAAATACGTAATAACTTGTAATTCATTTGGATGTTTTCCTAGTATAGGATTCTTTTCATAATAATCATCATTATTTGCTATTTCTAAAGTTTGCAACATATCTATTGTTTGTAACATATTAAAAGCAATTATACCTTTTTTATCTGTTTCTGTTAATGGTTCTTTGTAATACTTTGATAGTTCTATTGCGTTTGCATCTTTGTATGTTATAATTACTATCAAAAGAAACAGTACATATATTGCTAATAATGTTCTTAACGGTTTCATATTTTCCTTAACTGCCCCACCATCCAAAATCATCAAATGGTTCTTCATATTTTATTTTTTTATTAGTTTTAGTATTCCAGATATAAAAATGTGGCCAAGCCTTTGGCCTTTCTTCTTTTAATTTCTTCATTGAAATTTGTGCATCTGATATTGTTTTGAATTTCCACATGAGTACCTCATTATGTATTCTCGGTATATACCAAATTTCATACATTTACAACCTTGCTCACACGATCATAAACAAAAGAACGCCAATCATGTGCATTAAGATCCCATACCGTTATATTTTCTGGTTTGGTTTCTGTATCTGTCTTAGGTTGATTCTCTTTAGGAATAACATCAAAACTTTTTGTACACGTCATTGCTCTTTCATCACCATTTAGTTTTTTGAAAGTTACAACATACACACCTTCACGTAACATTTCTAACAATGCTTCTTTTGTAGGTATGCCTTTCATACGTGCAATTTGTTCTTTAGGACTACCAAAGTAACCCCATTGGTTGTGCCTTGGATCCTGTTGTTGCTTTTTTAATTCAGCATCATATTCTTCTTGTGTCATCTTTGTCATATTAATCAAAGTCCGATCGTACTATGTGTTTCCTTAATGCTCTTACAAGTTCTTCTATTTTATCAATTACTGAAATCAAACTCTTGTCTGTAATGTAAGATTGTCTTTCTCTTAACTTATCGTATTCTTTCAAAGTTATTGTTACCTTGCCGCCTTCGTTTTCATAACTTAGGTCTTCTGATCTATCGTCTGTCATATTTCTCCTATAAAGTAGTAGTTGATTAAACCCATTACAATTAGTGTTACTAGTACGCCATTGAGCATAATAAGAGCTCTGTCATGCCAAAGCATACCAACCCAAAACCAACCCAGAGTGCCAAACAACCCAAACCATAAATCAACTAGTGGTAGAATACCTGTTGATCTGGCTATTGTTGCACCAAGAATTAATATACTTGCTGTCCATTTGACATACCAAGATAAATCACCTTTAGGTGTTACCTTTTTAAAAACTCTAGTTGAGTTTAATTCTTTAATCTTTTCGTCTAGCTTTTTTGTATAATTCGACATTTTCTTTTGTATCAAGTATGTTACCATAGTCCGGCCATCCATAGACATCTGGACTTTCCCCTATATATCTCCAACGAATTACGCCTGTGTCTGGATTGCGTTCGTAAATTTTTGGTTTGTTATCTTTTTGATCTGATTTAATCATGACTGCCTTTTCTTGAGCTTTTCAACTTCGTCATTAAGCTCTTTAACTCTTTTGTAAAGAGAGTATTTCTCTTTTACTTCATCGGCTATTGTTTTTTTAAGAAGTTCTATTTCTTGCTTGAGGCTGTCAACTGTAGGTGTACTAGTTGTTGGCTGGCTCTGGCTGTTTGTCTGATACTGTTTCATCTTGTTCCTTATCTGCGTCTAGCTTTACAAGTCTAAATGTTAATGCTTTCTTTTCGCCTTTTGATGTATGTATTACAGGCTGTCCGTGGTTGTCAAGAGTTATTTTGGTAATGTTAGTTCTGACGTTTCTAAACTTGCCCACATCAATCTTATCACCAACTTTTAGTTCTATTTTAAATGTTTTCTTCTCTGTCATTATCAATAGCCGTATCTTTTGTATACTCTTTCCAACCTGTGTAATTAGTATCTGTCATTATTTGACTTAATGGCAAACACCAAACACCTGTATTTGTTTTATTAAAATCTTCATCATCTATTTTTATTATAGCACAATCTTTTAGTTTGTCAACATAAGGAATTGCTACTGCAAAATTTATTTGGAATCTTGGATTTGAGAACAATGGTTCTAAACATTGTATTGGTGCATTGTGAGGAACATCAATAGTCACATTAAGATTTGCTTCTATTAGAGAATCAATAGTTGGCTTGACTAACATATAATCATGTGCTTCATATGTTTTCCAACTTTGATTAGCACCTAAATAGATGTGACCAATCTTATAGTCTTTAGCATATTGTACTATAGATTTAACTTCTGGAGTATCTACTACAAACAAAGTCAACAGGCCGTGAAATTTTGTTTTCTCAACTTCAATACCTGTAAAAAATTTGACTGCATCTGTTGATGCCTTGTTTGTGTAGTCTCTTATCATTATTCTGCTATTTTCTTACAAGTAGTTTCATTTGCTTTCAGACCTGCTTCTTTATCAAACAACCATACATAACTGTAGGCTATTTGTCCATCGTCTGTTTCAGCACACTTCTTACCAAATGACAGTTTCGGATTACTTGGTACTGCTGAACAACCGACAAGAAAAGCAAAAACAAATAAAAACGATATTATTTTAGTCATTTTGTTCTCCTATATGTTTTTCGATTTTTGTAACTTGTTCTTTAATATCTGGAACCCAAAGAATTCTGTCTGTAGGCATGAGAGAAATAAGTTTCCTGACGTCCTTTTTAAGTTCTCCATATTTGTACTTCCAACCACTGGCTTCATTTCTGTATTCATTTGCCATATACTCGGCAGTATATCTTGCGGCATTATCACTCATTATTGAGATGTTCTTGCTGGCAATATATAATCATATTTGCCAAGTCCTGAATCAATTGATATCTGCATAGCACCTTGATCACTAAATGACATAAATGTTTGCGATGTATCACTTAATTTTAAAATACTTAATACTTGATTTAGTGGCCAAGCCCAACCTTTTGTTAGTTGACCTGAAACATTTTGAGCAAAAGGAATTTCAACTCTATCATTGGATCCATCACCAATGTAAAACTTTAATGTTGTTCCATCTGTTTTTGCTACAAATGTTGATTCATGACCTACCATAATGCCTGCAAAGTAAGACAAGTCTTTTAGATTCTGTTGTGTAGGCTGTACTGTGACATCCCAATTAACACCTTTAAACTTTACTGATTTAAGTTTTTCATCTAGTAATGAGCTTACCATAAATCTATAATTTGCTGAATAACCTAACGGAGATGCAAATTCAATTTCTTCTGGTGTGGAGTCTCCATTCCTTTGTGATCTTTTAACTTTGATTGTTGACTCACCATTTTTGTAAGGCTCAAAGTTTAAGTATCCGCTTAATACTCCAAGTCTGCTTAATCCAGCAACACCTTCTAACTCTGATACTGGCGTGTGTAGTTTTCCTTTAAGTACTACTGTCTTATCTTCATCCATTGCTTCTACACCAGTTTCTGTTGTACTACCTTCAACTTTTACTGTTTGAATAAAGCCAAGACTATGTGTATGTTTCACAATGTCTAATAGTATATCTCTCATGTTGTTCTCCTTAATTATAGTTAATAGTACAATAATTTATAGAAATTGTCAATATTTTATTGTTTGATTTATTGAACCAGTTTTCCAAATTCTATTGCCTTCTTTTTCTTCACTTTCAATTTGGATATAAAATCCCTCCTGTTGGAGATCATAATAAATTTGGTTCATCTGTTCCAAATGTTCTTTAAGTTTTTCAACCTTTTTTAATAAAATTGGATCTTTCATTATTATCCTTCCCCTCTAGCCATTTCAATTGCTGATGTTGTGGTCTCCTCATTTCTTCTTGTCCAACCTCGACCAAAAGTTGCAAATGTAGATAAAGATTCATAGTATTCTTGACGTGCTTGTTGATAACTGTGAATAACTGCTTCAATATCATTTACATCAAGATAATCGTTTAGTTTGGCTAATGTGTTTGGTCCAATACCACCATCAACTACTGTGCCAATCATTGCTTGTAATTTCTTGGCCGCTCTGCCTGTTCCTGCATTTACTCCAAAGTCAAACAAACACAAATCTAAGCCAACTGGTAATTGATCACCTTTTACTCTATCCCAATAATTCTTTTTGTAAATTGGTGTTACATCTTCGACTGTTAATTCTTTCATACTTTTGGTTCCACCAAAATCTTCATATACTCTTTTGGTTACTCCCAAGTTAGTTTCTCCACCTGGATCTTGTGGGTGGTTTACATATCCACCTTCATGATGTAAAATTAATTCTAAACACTTATCAAAATTTCCTTGCATTATGCTCTCTCCCTTTCAAAATCTTTGTATAATGTATATTTGGCTGTAAGCTCTTCTCCGGCTTGTATTGGTTTTATTGTCTGCAAGTATTTAACCGGAAGTTGGTGCCAAAAGCCCGAAACATTTTTACAATTAGGATCGTCAGAGTGATTATAAAATGCTCCCAAGGCAGTTCTAATGCTACCGTGTGGAAAGTTTTTGTCTAATACATGAACGATACCTAATATTGTCCATGGATCAAAATCTTTTGTAGCAAATAAGCCTAAGCCTTGTACATTTGATTCTTTAATTGTTAATCCGTCTGGTAATGGTCTATACATAATAATAACTTAACATATTTGAAATAATAAAGCAACCTTTTTGTTAGGGCACCGTCCAGTCTCCCTTTGGTGCCCTTCCTGTATCCTAGCTAGGATTCGTTATGCCATTTCAAATAAGTTTCCAAATACTGTTGTTTCTGTTTTGGTTTTGGATAAATCCCAACCCATTACACCAATCATATTTGATACTTTTTGATCAATAATTGTTTGTTCCATTGCTTCATGATCAAACGGCAATTCTTTAAACCAACTTGGAATATTCAATTCATCAATTGGATAAGCTACTGATGTATATCCCATTGGATTATCTCTCAGTTTACATACAATCACTTTCTGTCCATCATTAATAGGCAACGAATAGTGATCCTTATGTGCTGATCTTAATGTGTTCCAATTCATAGATGCTCTTACGTGTCCTGGCAAATTCACCTTATTTGATTGTGCTTTACCATCTGACATTTCTAGAGTAAATTCTTTTTCAAACTGTCTTTTCACTTTTTTATTCATGTCATCAATCTTATTGTAATACATTGTCAAGTTGTTTACTCTTTTTGGAGTACCCTTTTCCCAACCTGGCTTTTCAGTAAACTCTTCTTTGAAAGATGTAATTGCTTGTAGAATATCTTCTTTTGTTCCGCCGATCAATACCATTCTTAATAGTGTTGACAAAAACTTCTGCATAAATTCTGGAGTATCAGATCTTTTAATGTCAATACCCATAATTTTAACTTTGCCTTCATTTTCAACATCTTTGCGAACACCTTCTTCATCATACACAAGAATAGCATATCTTTTCTTTGTAATGAATAGTCCACTTGACCCAACTACTTCTCTACCACCAACAATTATTTCACCTTTTTGCTGTGATGTTTGAAATGCTTTTTTCATGAAAGATGGAAAAGACTTGTTTACTTCTTCTGCTATAGTGTCATACAAATCAACTACAGACTCTTTGTTCCATTCTATTTCACTATTTTCAACTTGTTCTTTCACCATTGGCCATGCTGAGAAATAAACAGAGTCAGTATCACCATATATAATACCCTTGCCTCTATAGTCATATTCACCTGCGACAACTTCGTTTGTTTTAGACGCCATATGTTTTGTAATTGCTCGACCTGTTAGTGTTACTGACTGCCCAATTCTCATATCAAAGAATCTACAACCAGGATTTAATATCGCACCATACAAACTGTTCAAGTTAATCTTTTTCACAAGCTGTCTTTTATCCCAGAAAGCTCTTTCTTCTGGATCTGTTTGTTCACGCATTGTAGCCTGCATAACTTTTCTTTGTGCATACCAACTTTCAAGTAATCCTGGAACAATACCTTCGATGTCTGTTCTGAACAAAGTACCGTTGGCACTTAAACACCAGTTCTTTCCTGAATTAAAGATCACTTCATATAGTTCTGCACCGGACATAACTTCTGTTTGTCCATTTTCAAAATCAACTGTAATTTCTGTTCCTTTGTCTTTTGCCATTACTGCCGTATATTCTAAACTACCAAAAATACCTTCCCAAGCATCTGCGGGCGATTTCTTTTCATTGTTTATTTTGTTGCTAATATATCTTGTAGTGTGATCTTGTCTTAACTGTCCAATAATAGTTTCTGGTCCCATATTCAAAGATCTAATAACTGATGGATATAGAGAATTAATATCTATAGATCCTATCCATTCATGTTTACCTTTTTTAGGATATGCCACATAGGCTCCTACTGCCGCTGGGTGATTATGGCCATTACCGTTCTTGCCGTTGCGTTTTCTGTCTGGAACCACTACGCCACGTTTATGTGCTTCATTAATAATTGCCTGCTCAGTAACAGCCACCGCTCCCATTGTAGTTTGGAGAAGCACCGTGTTGGCATGAGCCAATTCGTTAGCAAGATCTACAAACCTCAATTTCTTATCTAGTCTTTTTAGAATCTCTACGTCCTGTCTATTGTATGCAATAAACTTTTCAAAGTCATCATTATAAAGTTGCTCAATTGTTCCTTCATATGGAATCTTCTTTTCACCTACTTCATACTCACCAATAGCATCAAGTCTATATGAATGCATTTCATGATACGTATATTTTCTATAAAGCTCTAAGTAGTCTAAATGTACTCGACCAAATAGGTCATATGTTTCTTGTGTGTTACCATATTTGATATATTCTCTTTTACGTGGATATAAGTTCCACAAACAATATCTATTTGTTGACTCTTTACCTAATACCATAGCTGTTCTGTTTACCATGTACGGAATATCAAAACCTTCTGAGTTCCAACCACTCAATACATCTGCATCTTTAATAAGATCTAAAAATGTACTAATAAGTTGTGCTTCAGAATCACATAACATTGTATCTTCAAATCTTTCTACAATACTTTGTGCTTCTTCTTTAGACATAGCTTTAGGTTTAATTACTAATGTTACTAGACTATCAAGCCAATCTAAATATACTGTAATACCTGTAACAGGTTGGTGTGGATCATCTGGTTTTGCGAAACCTAGCTTTGGATCAAAGTCAACCTCAATATCAAATAATGCTAAATGCAATTTAGGAGCATTTACATCTAGATAGTTTTTTTCTAAACTTCTAAAGATAGGGTTGATATCTGATTCATGCAATTTCTGATTACTGTGAATCTTTAGTTCTCGTTGGAACTCTTTTCTTCTTTTAGTTGCAAATCTGCTCAACCTGTGCCCAAGCATAGACTTATATTGACCATGTGGATCGTTGTAGTAAAAGAGATACTCAACAGGATAGTTTACGTAATTCCTTTTACCATTTACTCGTTCAACAATATTAACCTGATCTTTTTCTCTATCTAAATATGCGTCAACATAACTCATTTTTTAAACACCTGCCCAAATTTATTTGCTTGTAATAAATCAAAATTAACATCGCTTGGTTTTATTATTCCATTACCCGATAATTCATTTACGCAATACATTAACACTATAGCACAAATAGATGATGCTGTCGATCTTTCTTGTGCATTAAAATTGTTATCGCCTTTAATTTTTTTAAAATAATATTGATTAACCAACTTATTATTTTTCATACCATTCACATTTACTAATATTATAAAACTGTCTTGTCCAAAATTAATTGTTTCATTTTGTTGTCCAGGATATCTAATATGCTTGTAATCAAATATATCTTTGGAATTTAATATATCATCGCTAGTTGTATAAGATTCATACATAACTCCATTAATGAAAACTAAATTATTTTGATAGTCAGATTCTGAAATTAAATAATCTGGCAAATGTCCAGTTCTAATTTTAACACTATCAACTGAATCAAATCCTTTTATCATATCTTCTGCAATAATATCTGTTATTCCAGGTGATACTCCGCAACAAGGCATAATGAAAGAATTTTTAGCATGGCTTTTGTCAATCACACTTTTATCATTACCTAAATCAAAATATGTTCTTCCTACATCGTCACATAACTCAGCTAATACGTGATTTGTTTTTCTTTCAGCAGAAATTAATAGGTCTTTGTCTGCAACAAAATAATTCAAAGAACGTTTACTATCATGCTCGACACTTGAACTATCAGCATAATGAACATCAAAGTTAGAAGATCTTAGATAACTTCCTACAGCTCTACTAATATTGTTCTTACCAACTATGCCAACTGTTTTCATTAATATACTCTTGCTTTCGGTGGCACCGGTTCCATTTCATTTGTTAAAGGTTCAAGAACTACTGCTCTATATCCAATCCTACTGTTGTGTCCACCTGCCCATGCCAAAGTATGTTTCATCCAGTTCTTATCATCTCGTTCTGGATAATCATCTCTTGTGTGAGCACCCCTAGATTCTGTCCTAACAAATGCTGATTTTAGAGTTACCTGTGCTTGTAATAAAAGGTTTTCAAGTTCCATTGCTTCGGTTAAGTCTAAATTAAATATCATTCCAGTATCTTTAACAACACCTTGTTTAAAATCTTGTAGTGGCTTTTCTATTTCATTCATGCCAACACTGATATTTTCACCAGTTCTAAATACTGCCGCTCTTCTTTGCATGATCTCTTGCATTTCATTTCTAACTTCAGCTAGAACTACATCTGATCTTTTTGTATGAATATCATCTATTCGTTGCAATGCTTTATCAACTGCTTCTTTAGTTGACTCTTGTACATTTCCATTTCTTTCTAATATATCTCCACATCTTTCAGATGCCGCTTTACCAAATACTACTAAATCAATTAGAGAATTAGATCCTAATCTATTTGCTCCGTGTACAGACACACAGGCCGCTTCACCTATTGCCATTAGTCCACCAACTGTTTGTACTTTGTCGTTGTCATCTAACGTTACTACTTCTCCATTTATATTTGTAGGTATACCACCCATATTATAATGTACAGTAGGTACAATGTTAATAGGATCTTTTCTAACATCAACACCACCAAAGTGTTTTGCTTCTTCAACAATACCCGGTAATCTTTCCATTATTGTCTTTTCATCTAAGTGCATTAAATTTAAATGAACATAATCTTTTTTAGGTCCGCAACCTCTTCCTTCATTTATCTCTACAGTGATAGCTCTGGATACAACATCTCTTGATGCAAGATCTTTGGCATTGGGAGCATATCTTTCCATAAATCGTTCTCCCTCTGAATTAGTTAGGTAACCACCTTCACCACGAGCACCTTCTGTAATTAAACAACCGACACCATATATTCCTGATGGGTGAAACTGTACAAACTCCATATCTTGCATAGGTAGTCCTGCTCTTAGAACCATGCCTCCGCCATCGCCTGTGCAGGTATGAGCTGATGTGGCACTTTGATAAACTTTACCGTAACCACCTGTAGCCAATACTGTCATGTTAGCATCAAACTGATGTATCTCACCTGTCTCTAAACAAATAGAAAGTGAACCTGTACACTTACCATTATCCATTAGTAGATCAGTTGTAAAGTATTCATCAAAAAATGTAACATTCTTTGATAAACATTGTCCATATAATGTATGTAATATTGCGTGTCCTGTTCTATCGGCCGCGGCACAGGTTCGTTGTACTATGCCTTCTCCATAATTTGATGTCATACCACCAAATGGTCTTTGGTATATTTTACCTTCATCAGTTCTACTAAATGGAACTCCATAATGCTCTAATTCTAATACTGCATCTTTGGCATTCTGGCAAAGGAACTGAACTGCATCTTGATCAGATAACCAATCACCACCTTTAATAGTATCATAGGCGTGCCATCTCCAGTCATCTTCACCCATATTACCAAGTGCGGCTGATATACCACCTTGTGCGGCCACTGTGTGACTTCTAGTAGGATAAATTTTAGATACTACTGCTGTCTTTAAACCTTTCTCTACCATACCTAGAGCGGCACGAAGGCCTGAACCTCCGCCACCAATAATTACCACATCAAATTTATGTTTGTGCGTTACTTTTTTCATTTACTTCTTTTTTCTTTTTTTCTTTGGCTTCTGCCCATTTTCATCTAAGTTGTATGCTTTTGCAAGTTTAGTTGGCTCCATGCCATCAACTTTAACAACATCTTTTAAAACCATCCACTCTTGTTGTCCATCGTTAGTGCTTCGACAATTAAAAACGTACTTACCATTAATCTTCTCAATTTTATCAATTCCGAATGTACCAACCTTCTGAAAATTTGCACCACCAAATTCCTGTGTCCAGTATAGACCATCAATTTCTGTGTCTACACTTATGATATTTTTTTCAATTAGTGATACTGCTAGTTTTTCATTCATTATTCTTCTCCTAAAAAGTTTAGTTCTGTTTTTTGTTTAAGGTGATGTTTTGTTGGCCAACATTTCTTTACAGTTGCTTGTGGCAAGGCCAACTTTGCCATAAACACATCTCTTTCATCATTCAAATAGATATTGCCCATTAAGTATGGACTCTGTCTTTTGTTTGTTGAATGAAATATTGCTCTTCTTATGCTATGATCCAAATGATACTCAGCTCTTGATCTTTCTTTAAAGTGTGACGATACCCAACCAACTGCTGATTCATCTGTAATATAAGGTACATCTATCTTTGTTGTATACTTTTTAAAATATAATACAGATGTAATATCAACACTACTGTCATTAATCATTTTTTTATGTTCTTCATTGTATACTGTTTCAATCAGTAATATACAATTACGAAACTCTTTGACAAAGTTCTCATAATCTGAATCATATTTAAAAAAGATATTCCATTTAAGTCTTTTGTAATCTCTTTTAATAAACCAATTTGTATTGTTCAGTTTGTGCTTGTAGGCAAACTCTGATATCATATCACGACCTTCAATATGAGGTTGCTCTATTACCACTTTGTGATAATACCAGTTGTAATATTTTTTTCTTGCCGGTTTAAGTATCTCTTCCAACATAGTCAATTTTTAATTTTCCTTCTTTAGTTGACACTTTTACCATACCACCATTTATTAGTTTTCCAAATAATATTTCTTTTGATATTGGTAATTTTAATTGTTGTTCATAAACTCTTTTTAATGGTCTTGCACCCATGCTAGGATCAAACCCTTCTTTCATCAGCCATTGTTTTGCGGAATCATCAAGTTCTACTTTAACATTTTTTTCTGTCAACATTACATTTGTTTCATTATTGACTTTGTCGATAATTTTCAAGATGTTGTCTTCAGATAGTTTGTTAAAACCTACCACCGCATCTAATCTATTTCTAAATTCTGGAGCAAAGAACTTTTTAACTTCTTCAGTACTTGCATCCATATTTGCCTCAGCACCAAATCCGATACTTTGTTTATCTGCCAAGGCCGCTCCTAAGTTTGAAGTCATAATTAAAATAACTTTGCCAAAGTTTACAGTTTTGCCTGTTGAAGATGATAATCTTCCGTCATCCATAACTTGTAATAATACTTGTAATACTTCAGGCGCCGCTTTTTCAACTTCATCTAATAGTAATACACAGTTTGGATTATCTTCAACATCATTAATAAGTTGTCCTGATCCAACTGATCCTTCTGCATAGCCTACATATCCTGGAGGAGCACCAATTAATTTTGATACTGAATGTCTTTCTTGATATTCAGACATATCATATTTTAATAGTTTTATTCCTAGATTGTCTGCTAGTTGTTTACAGGCTTCAGTTTTACCAACACCAGTTGGCCCTACAAACAAGTATGATCCAATAGGTTTGTTTGCTTCTCTTAATCCTGCTTTAGCAACCATTATAGAGTTTGTAAGTTTTTCAATAGCATCGTCTTGCCCAAATACCTTCTTCTTCATTTTACCTTCAAGGTCAGCATAGTTTTCTGTTTGTTTGTTTACAATCATCTCTAGAGGCACTTTACTAATTTTAGATACTTGTAAATGTATGCCATCCATATCTACGTTTGGCTTGTCTGCCAAGTTTGATGTGGCGCCAGCGGCATCCATTACGTCAATTGCTTTGTCTGGTAAATGTTTACCATGTAAATGCTTGTCAGCCATTTTTACAATTTCTTCTACTGTACCAATATCATATTTGACTTGGTGAAATTTTTCATATAAAGGTTGTATACCTTTTAAAATTTTAATTGTATCATCTATACCTGGTGGATCTAAATCATACTTCTGAAATCTTCTCATTAATGCTCTATCTTTTTCGATATTCTCTCTATATTCTGTAGGTGTTGTTGCACCAATACATAATAGTTTGCCTTTTGCTAGTAAAGGTTTTAATAAGTTTGCCATATCAATGTTTGATTGTCCGGCGGAACCTGCACCAACAATCATATGTATTTCATCAATAAACAAGATAGCATTTTCTTTTTCAGCAAGTTCATCTAGTACTACTTTGGCTCTTTCTTCAAAATCACCTCTAAACTTTGTACCTGCTACCATACCTGCAAGATCCAAACTCCATACTGTTTTGTCTTTAAGTGTTTTTTGTACATTACCGTCAACAATCTTTTTTGCAAGTCCTTCTGCCATTTGTGTTTTACCAACTCCTGACTCACCGCAAATAATTACATTGTTCTTTTTTCTTCTTGCAAGTACGTGTGTAATCTCATCTAGTTCTACTTCTCTACCAATTAACTCATCAATGTTACCTGCTTTTGCTTCTTCATTTAAATCTGTACAAAAATCTGTAAAAGAAACTTCGCCGCCGGCTCCTTGCTGACTTTGTTGCATACCTTTTTTCTGATATGAATCTTTAGTTACTCTTTCAATTACTCTTTGTCTTGTAACTTTGTGTTTCTTTAAGAAATATTGTGCATAAGAATTCTTCTCACTTAATAAGCTAATAAAGATATCTACTATCTCTAGTTGTTTCCTACCTGAGAATATTACCTGTGTTACTGCTCTGTTAAACACTCTTTCTGTTGATTGTGTTTTTCTTGGATTAGAGCCTTTTTCAATAATAATATCTGCAAGTTCTGTATCGACGTATGTTACTAAATCGTTAGTTAGGTCTTGTGGATTGACTGATAAGTTTCTTAACAGTTCTTCAATTTCTTTTTCTTGTACTACTGATAGTAGTAAATGCTCTAGTGTAACGTATTCGTGACTTCGTTCCGATGCATAAGACATCGCACGATCAAGCATCATTTCTATTCTATCTTGCTCTTCTGGCATCTTTTTGCATCCTTTTCTTTGCCATATCTAGTACTAGCCTAGATACTCGTTTATCAAATGTTACACCCTCCAAATGGTCATATTCATGTTGGAATATTCTTGATATCCAACCTTGTAATTTATCTTCATGTAACTTTTCTTGTTCATCGTAGTATTTAACAAAAACAGTTTCAGGTCTTTTAACTTTCATAAACAAATTAGGAAAACTTAAACAACCTTCTAATAACAGTATATTATCACCAGTTGAATCAACTATTTCTGGATTTACTACTGTAAATTTTTTATCATTATACTGCATTACAAACATTCGAATCTTTTTATTAACTTGTGGTGCCGCTAAACCAATACCTTTATTGTATGACATAGACTCATGCATTGCAACACTTAATTTTTCTATATCAACGTTTTTAAAGTCTACCATATCACACTTTGTATGAAGAATATCTGCAGGATCTTTTACTACATCTAGCATAAATTTTTGACATCCTCCAACATTTTCTTTTGTACATCTGTTAATTTTTTTGGCATATCATAATCTATTGTAACAATCATATCACCAAATGTTCCGTTCTTTTTAGGCATACCTTTGCCACGTAATCTTAGTTTAGTACCTGGTGCTGTCATTGATGGTATCTTCAACGTTGATTTTACATCGTCTAGATGCTGAATTGTATAACTTGTTCCTATCATAACATCAAATACATTTACATCTACTGTTTTAAACAAATTAGATCCTTCTTTTTGAAACTCTGGGTGAGGTACAATGTTTAATGCAATTAGTAAGTCTCCAGGATTCATATTACTATATCTATTATCACCTAGTCCTCTATATCTAATTATTGTATCATAATCAGCATTAACAGGTATCGAAACATTTAAACTTTTTGTTGATCCACTAGGCATTCTTACAACAATATCTTTGGACTTATTAAAATAGATATCTTCTAACGTAACATTCATTGTGATCTTTATATCTTTATTTCGAATTCTATTACTAAAAGGGCTTGTTTCTCCTCCAAAGTGTTGCTGGAATATTTCATTTATTCCATCCATGTTTAGTACTACTTCTTCAAACGAGCCGAAGTTTTGCCCAAACCCACCACGTTGATTACCAAACTGTCTTTCTAAATCATACTGCTGTCTTTTCTTTTTATCTTTGAGTACATCATAAGCTTCACTAATTTCTTTAAACTTTTCTTCGTTTCCATGTTGTTTATCTGGGTGATACTTTATCGCAAGTTTTTTATACGCCTTTTTTAAATCGGCGTCTTCAACGTTCTCAGGTACTCCTAATATTTGATAAAAGTTCTTCATGGTTCCTGTATTAGTATACAGGATTATTGACTTTTGTCAACAGTTTTTTTGGATTCTTCTGGTTCATAATATTCTTTGTACTTTTCCAGAAGAGTATTTGATTCTTTTAAATGTGCTCTAATTCTTGCAAAGTTTTTGGATAGTAATTGATAGTCTTTATCGGTTAACCCAAATAATACAGCATCATATCCTTGTTTTTCCAATTCTGCAAATACCTCAGCTGAGTTTTCTGAATTAATTATTATCCATCTAATATCTTCCAATGTTAATGGAGCCGGTTTATCTAAATTCAGTTTGGCTCTTTCTTGTTCAATTGAAAAGATATCCAATTTTTTTACTGACGAGCAACCTGTTATTAATGTGAAAGATAATAATATAACTACACACCAAATCAATCTGTTAAATTTTACTGCTTTCATTTTAGTTTATTCCATAAGGGACATAATTCGGATTTGCTATTGATGGACATTCCGGATTAATTTGTGATTTCCTTGTTGCATTTTTTTCTTCATCTGTTAATGGAGATCCTGATGCTATTTCCATACATCTATTAGCATTCTTGCCTGCGTTATTAAGAATTTTTTCAAATGCTTCTGGTTTCTTTTCTGCTATCTTGCCAATATCCCTATTTTTTTTAGTAAATCGTTTATCTAAATCTTCAAAGTCCTTTTGTAAGTTTTTTATAAGAAGATTCATTTCATTGTTTGCTTTTACAATTTCGACTATATCTTTTTTGTATTGTTCAATTACAACTTTTTGTGTTTCGATACTTTCTTCTAATACTACTTGATTAGCTTTAAGTTTTGCATTATCATTAACAATAGCATATACTTTATAGGCCCCGCCCATAATACCTGCGACAAGGCCCATGACCATAATTCCTTTAAGTGCCGAAAAAATCCCAAACATTATTTTTTGCTCTCAGGTTTCCAAATAGTCCATGCTCCATAGGCAATGGCACCGTAAGCTACAATACTTGCAATCGGTTTGAAAATTAAAAAGGCAATACCTGCACCGATTAATATTGCTCCATCAAGTGTTGTTCTTTCTTTTATTCTTTTGTTTATCCAACTTTGAATCATATTATTTCTCCAGTTTCTTTAATCTAGTTTCCATTTCTTCAAGTCTCTTTTTAAGAGTTGGAAACTTGGCCATACGTTTTTCTTCTTCGGTTAATATTTTTATATTATAACGTTCGGCCGCCCAGTTGTACCATCCATCTACCTTATTGTAGAACCAGACACCAACTTTGGTTTTTTTAAACCAAGTAGCTGTAGCATTTCCAATAATACTTCCTGTAATTGCTTTAACTAGAAAAAACCACATACTACCACTTCCTTGCCATTGAATTCTTAATAGCAAATCTTCCAAATGCTCTCACAGCCCAATAGGCACTATATTTTTTCCATGATGCTACTAGTGGTTCTGTTTCCGCCATACCTTGCTTAAAGACATCGTCAGCAAGTTTTCTTAACTCTGCAAATTCTTTTTTACTGATATCATTTCTTTTAGCATTAATTCTTTCATATAGAATATCATGTACTACAGCTGGTCTGGCCACATCAAATGGTGCAATGAAGGCCCAACAAGCTCTTGGTACTGATGCTAAATCTGTGATGTATCCGGTTGGTACAGTAATCTTACCACCTGATGAAATCTTTACATCTACTTTTGCTGTTTTGAATTTTTTAATTTCTTCTGCTGTTAAATCACTTTGGAAAACAAGATCCTTTTGTAGTTTCCATTTTTTCGGTCTTTTGAACTTACCGTATAAAAGGTCGTTCCATTTCTTTTTCTCTGCCATTATAATTCCTATCTCATTAATTTTTTTACTTGATCTTCATTTATAGAAAGTACATCGTCTCTACCATGAAACTTGACATTCCATTCTGATAACCCAGTTATATTTTTTACATCATATAGTATTTGTCCAAGTGTTTTCATTATATCTGAATCCTTATTGACTTCTACAAATACTTTAAACTTGCCATCTTTACCTGGACCAGGTGATGCTTCTGCATCAATTACGTCATAGTAACTTCTGTCTATGTATCTTGCTAAATCATCTGCTGGTTCTTTGTCTTTTACAGAAAAAGCTATGACACAAACTCTGTCTTCTGAGTCTGTTTTAGGTTCAAATTCGTTAATAGAAACTATGTTTTCAATAAGCCCATCTAAGTCGTTTGTTTTTAATCCTTCATATAATTCTTGTTTATTCATTTTACTGCTCCGGATTATTAATCATTGTGTCTGCGACTGTTTGTGTTGGCTTGTTATCTTCAGTGTCATCATCAGTTAGCTCAGAATCTATTGTAACATATTTCTTTGGCATTTTGATATTAACAATCCATACAGGAACCTCGTCTACTTTTGGTTTTTTACTTCCGTTTTCTTGGTAATCTGCTGGTTCTTCAACTCTACGTGGATCTAAATAATAATCTTTCTGATATGATACTTTGCAATCTTTTTTGATTAATCTCATGCCACCTGTTGGATCAGGCATCTTTTCTCTTGGATACATTAGTGAAAGTTCAATCCAATATCTTGAAAGATGTGGACCTTCAACTATTTCACCCTCTATCCAATTCTGATAGGTATATAGACCTAGCTCATCTAGTACACGTTCAAACTCGATAAGAATATCAGTCAGACCCGTACTTTTGCTAATCTTATAGTGGTTTTTTACTGTATCTGTACTTTGTATTGGCATAACAATAGTATTTATTATCTTATTTCAGATATGCTACTAGTTCTTGATAGCCACCAATATATTTGTCATCAACAAAGATCTGAGGTACAGTTCTTACAGTATTACCTACTTTCTCTTCCAGCTTATCTTTGTCAATATCTTTACCAACTTGATACTCTGTAAAATCGATACCTTTGCTTTCTAACAAATTCTTAGCCAGCTTACAAAAATTGCATATCGGCGTTGAATAAATTTCCGCTTTCATGATTTCTCCTATTTTGGTTGTAAATTTTTAGACTTCAGATGTATAAAGAACTGCTTTATTTCTCCATCTCTCCAAACTTTAACTTCTATTGTGTCACCTGGGTTCTTTCCCCATAGTGCTTTGATAATATCTATAGTGGTTTCAACCTTCATGTTATTTACTTCGGTTATCATATCTCCAACTAATATACCAGAAGTTTCTGCTCCATATCCTGGTTGTAATGCACCAACTTTTACAATAGTATCAAGGCCGTATTCATCTCTAATAACAAAGTATTCATCTTTATCTGTTATCTGTTCCATTTTAATTCCAATAACAGGATACTCCACTTTACTGTCTTTTATAAGTTCATCAACGACCCATTTAGCAAGGTTACTTGGTAATGCAAATCCATAACCTATATATGTTCCTGTTGGTGAGACAATCAATGTGTTGACACCAATTACTTCGCCTTGCATATTAAACAAAGGACCGCCTGAGTTACCTCTGTTTATGACAGTATCAGTTTGAATGTATAGTGAGTTACCTGAATCTTTAGCTCTATCAAGTGCTGATACAATACCTTTTGTTACTGACCATATTTGTCCGCCGCCATGCCCAATAGCATAAACTTCATTGCCAACTTTCATATCTCCTGAATCACCCCAGTCAACAATTTCTTCTGGTTGTTCGGGTAAGTCGATTTTTAATACTGCTATATCATATCTTTCATCAATACCAATTATCTCAACATCTTCAAACAAGAAAGGATAGTCAAGTAATGCTACATTTACCTTGACTGCATTTTTGATTACATGAGCATTAGTAACAATGTAACCTTCTTTACTGATTATAAATCCTGTACCTTGACCTATTTGTGTTTTTTGGTCTTCTTTTAAGAATTTGTTATATGGAGTATTTGGATCTACTGTTGATGCTGTCGAAATTATATATGCTACTGCTCTTGATGTATCATCAACTACTTTTGAAAAACTGTCAGTAGATGCTTGTAGAGAAGATGTTAATCCTACTACAAATACCAACATTATAAAAAATCTTTTCATTAAAAATTACCTCCGTCAGCCTCCACCATTTCATCTTGTTTCTTTAATGGGGCCTCTTGCTTTACCTTATCTTTACTATCAAGTAACAGTCTATTAACATCTGATACAATCGCTATAGCATCAGCCATTGTCAGTCTTAATTCTTTCGATTTTGACTGCATTGCTCCTGTTACCATTTTGTTAAACTTATAAAGGTTCGGGTACTGCATCTTTTAATTTTGTTTTTGTCTCTTTTTTAAATGTACTTAAATTAATATTTAGTTCCATTTCTGATCTAAAAGGACCAACAAACTCTAAACATTTTTCTGTGAGTGTTATTAGTTTAGGATTATTACTTGGAAATATACCGCCTTCAAACCTTACACCATAATATCCTGCACAATATCTGTCATGAGATTTCTCAGTTTTAGTAAATGTAGGAATTTTATCAAACCACTGTACATTGAAAGGTTTTACTTTTGTAGGAAAACCTTCTACATCATGTTGTGTTGGTGCATCTATTTTTGTAGATATTTTTTGAAATATATCTGTATCAAAATTTTTAATTACATCTTGTTTTGATTCAAATACTTGTATGTCTTGTTCTTGCTTTACATGATACTGATTTTTCTTAAATTCGATTGTACCGATGTTAATTTCACCATCTTTTAGTAACCAAAATTTTTCTTTCAGTATTTGTTTTGCGTGTATCATTTTTTAATTATATCCAGCATTTAAGTACTTTGCATGATCAGTTGGATTTTCACTGAGTCTTGTTAAACTGTATTTACTACAAAACTTCATAAACCTTATTCCTACTTGATCAATTGACTTAGAATTCTGTGCATTAGCTATCTGTTCAAATACTTCAGCTCTAATTTCATCTGGTTGTAATGTTAAATCAATTAGATGCTTGTTTCTTTCGTACACATCACCGACTCTGTGTTCATTGCCATTATGATCAGTCCATCTCTGCATCATAATATTGTTCCATGTAAATCCTTTATTTTTCCTATCGTCATATGCTTCTCTAATTTTTGTTTTTCTTACTTTAGGATAGGCTGTAAAAATATTATCAGATGAGTCACCACGTATGCATTTTTCAAACAATAACCACTCAGGCTCAGGTGCCGACATAGGCTTTTTAGTTTTCTTATCTATTACGGGTTGATTCTTTTCATCATAAACACCATCATACATGACAATTTGATTTGTCATGCCATTATACATTGAAACGTTTTGATTAATCAATTGATAAAAGTCAGAGTCTGTACTCACTATAATATTTTTAGAATCTTTGTGTGCTTCAATCCATAATGCAATTACATCATCTGCTTCTGCATTTGGAGATCTAATTGCTGAACAATTCGTTTGCTCATTTACAAATTTTAAGAAGTCATCATATGCTTCCCACCAAAACTGATCTTCTTCTTGTTCATTTGGTGATCGTTTATCTAGTACGACTTTTCTATTTTTCTTGTAAGGTTCATAAACATCTTTACGCCACGAACGTCCTTCAAGACAGAATATAACATGAGATCCAGAAAATAAATTTGTTGCTTTTTTAACTGAATTAAACATGATATGAAAAGCAAGACCAATTTTCTCATCAAGAGAAGCCGCACGTCCGGCCACGTGTCTTGCTCTAAAAAACATATTTTGTGAATCAACTAGTATATATGTCATTACGAATACTCAACTTTACCATCTCCAACTTCCTTTTTATCTACTGGTCCTGTATCTTCGCCTGCTTTCATTTGTTCTTGCAATTCTGCTAAGACATCTGGATCGGTTGTTTCTAGTGCAATGTTTCGACAAAGTTCATCAAACCATTGACTTACTACTTGGTCATCTTCTGGTGCTGTGTATCCATTTGATTTTAAGTTTTCAATAAAGTGTTCATTCCAATCTAGTTCAAAGAAACCTTTCTTTGGATTCTTTGGATCAAAATTTGTTTTAACTACTACAACATAAGGCTCGCCTTTAATTGTTGCTAGTTCTTTATTGAATTCATCTTTTGTTAGTTTGCCATATTTTAGATCAACGTCTAACAATTTGAGTTTCAACTCAGCTTCATTATCAGCATACTTGATCTCAAGTATTTTTCTCTCTAGTGCCTCTCCAGATAATTCATGTTGAGCTTTAGCAATTTCTTTTGCTTCGCTTTTCATAAACCATCCTTTAGGATTTAGTATAAACGGTATTTTCATAATTATAATATACTATCCTTTCCTGTTTCTGTCAAGTATTATCCAAATATATTTCGAATATTTTCTGGAAGTTTTGATTTAATTGGGTTCCAGATTGCTTCTTCTATTGGACCCAAATATTTAGGTCTTGGTGTTAACCAACCTATTAATATTCCAATTAATATGTATTCCATACTACTCCTTACGTTCCTATTGCATTACCAAAAAGATAAACATGAACTCTTGCCGCAACATTGTA
>CENJ01063488.1_pt1 | contig 27853 bp, 23 predicted proteins | sample 356161 | NCBI WGS metagenome assembly CENJ01 (sample SAMEA2619531, study PRJEB7988) | marine metagenome | biome: marine biome (ENVO:00000447); feature: surface water layer (ENVO:00002042); material: "saline water (ENVO:00002010), including plankton (ENVO:xxxxxxxx)" | depth 5 m | reverse complement strand
ATGCTTACCCTTGTGCCGACGGCAACGGTTTCGCCTTTGCGAGACGGAATCTTTCAAACCATTTCGATCGCAACGACAACTGGATTTGTGACTCAAGATTTTTCCCAGTGGCCCTCGGTAGTGCCCGTTCTACTGCTGCTGGCCGCTTTCGCTGGGGGATGTGCGGGCTCTACTGCGGGTGGCATCAAAATTATTCGAGTGTTGATGATCTACCTCCAGGGCATGCGCGAGGTCAAACGACTCATCCACCCCAGCGGTGTATTCCCCATCAAACTCGGTAAAACGCCGGTGCCAGATCGGCTCATTGAGGCGGTGTGGAGTTTCTTTAGTGCCTACGCACTCCTGTTCCTACTGTCCGTAGTCCTAGTGATGGGTCTGGGAGACCTAGATCTCCTGACGGCTTTCTCGGCGGTGGGTGCCTGCCTGAACAACCTGGGCCCAGGGCTCGGCGACGTGGCGCTCAACTACGCTGGGCTGGATAGCAGCGTAAAGTGGATTCTGATGTTCAACATGATGATGGGGCGACTGGAAATATTCACCCTGTTGGTCTTGCTCACACCCGCTTATTGGCGCCGATAAAGGTCTTCATAGGCCGAGCCTAACCGCCTAAAACGTTTATAGGACCACTGATATTGCTCGGGATATGCCCGCACCATCGCTTCTATCCCGGCGTTTAGGGACTGAGCGTGAACGAGTGCATCCTCGCTATAGAGGTCGGCATCTGCTGCCCGAATCTGAATGGTATAGCGAATACCCTCCGGCCCCAGCTGCCGCTTTGCGGCGCCGTAAAGGATTCGAGGGCGGCCGATCTGGCTCAGCCGCTGGATGAGCAGCATGGTCAGCGCAGGCTGGTCAAAAAAAGGAGCGATCACGCCGCTAGCCTGACTTCCGGGCAGTTGATCCGGCAAGATCGCCAACAGCTCGCCTTGACGCAGGCCTTTAACCAGGTGGCGTAAGCCCGCTGGCCCGGCCGGATAGAGGCGGGCGCCCTGTCGCTGGCGCGCGCGCAGAATTGTGGGTTCCAGGGCCGCCTGATGAGGCGGGTCGTAAAGGGCGTTGATTGCATAGTCCCTGCCAAGGTACAGGCTCATAAATTCCCAACATCCAAGGTGAGGCATGAGCAAGATCACGCCTTCGCCACTAGCCGCTGCCTCCTGAAGCAAGTGCTCGCCCTCAACGTCGTAAATCTGCCGTCGGAGCAGATCTAGGCTTCGGTAGCGTAGATAGCCCATCTCAAAAATCAGCAGCCCGAGATGGGTGAGGCTGTCTCTGACCAAAGCCGCCTGCTGTTGAGCATCCAAATCTGGGAAGGCATGGCCAATATTCAGAGTCGTTACTCGGTGCACATCGTTATCAAAGGACGTTAGCGCTTTAGAGAGGCCCCTGCAGCAGGCAATTGCACACCGAGGCGGTACTTTGGACAGTACCCAAAAAAGGCCGGCCACCACCTTCGCTAACATGCGTCGGCAGCTCCACGACCTCTTGATCGGCCTCTGCAACCTAGTGTGCTCATGCGTTAACCCCGCGACGGGCGAGGGCCTGATCCACAAGCCTCTGGCACTCGCCATGGCGAAAGCAGGTTCGAGCGTGGTCATTCACCATGCCCGCACTTTGCATGAAGGCATAGCAGATCGTAGGGCCAACAAAGCGAAATCCGGCGCTTTTCAATGCCTTTGACATGGCCGTCGATTCTTCGGTGAAGCTGGGCGCCTGGGTGTGGATCTGATGCGAAGGCGCAAAGGACCAGACCCATTTGCCAAAGTTCGGGTGTGCCAATGCAGCCTGGGCATTGGTGATCAGCGCTGTCAGTTTGCCGCGATGACGGATAAGGCCGGTATCGGTGAGCCAATGGTCGATATCGCGGTTGCTGGCACGGGCCAGGCGAGTCATTGAAAAGCCTTGGAACTGCTCGTCCATTCTGGACCGCTTCCGCAAAATGGTGAGCCATGACAGGCCAGCCTGCATACCCTCAAGCATGAGCAGTCGGAAGAGCGCCGAGGGATCCGTCTCGGGCACGCCCCACTCGGTATCGTGATAGTGCTCATAGAGCGCATCCCCAGAAACCCAGCTACAGCGACGCTTGGCATCTCCGGTCACTCATACACCATCTGGCGAAGCAGAGGGGCGAAACCGTTGGCTAGACATCCAGGTTCACCACTGAGAGCGCATTGGCCTCAATAAATTCTCTTCTTGGCTCAACCTGATCCCCCATGAGGGTAGTAAACAACCGATCAGCACCGATGGCATCGTCAACCGAAACGCGCAGCATTCTTCTCACGCTTTGATCCATCGTGGTTTCCCAAAGCTGGTCTGGGTTCATTTCCCCAAGACCTTTATAGCGCTGTAAATCAACGCCTCGACGCGCTTCGCTCTGCAGCCAGTTAAAGCCCTGGGAAAAGTGCGAGATCTCGAGAATGCGATCACCCCTCTTAATGTAGGCGCCATCTTCCAGTAAGCCAGCAAGACGATCAATCATGGTGGCGATGGCCCTGTATTCAGCGCCCTCAACAAAGCTCTTGGTCAGGCGAACGCTCTCAGAAATGCCCTTGAGGAGTAGCCGGACATGGGGCACATAGGCGCTCTCTTCTACCTCCCATTCCACCTCAACGGAGGGGTTGGCCCCAGGTATCTCAAGCAGCAAATCGTTCAGGCCGTCCGCCCATTTCGTCATACCCTGCTGATCAGCCATCAATTCCGCCGTCAACTTTTCCACCTTAACCAGAGCATGAGTAAGCTCGGTTGGATATTTGCGCGCCGATTCACTTAAAACTTCCGTTAGGTTTTGATAGGCGTCAACAAGAGACTTTAGCGCCTCTCCCTGAACGGCGGGTGCTTCGTTATTAACGTGAAGTGCTGCGTCCTGGAGGGAGAGCTCATTGAAATAGGTATTCAGCTCCTCATCGTCTTTTACATATCGCTCCTGACGATTCTTTTTAACCTTATAAAGGGGAGGCTGAGCGATGTAGATGTGCCCTCTCTCAAATAACTCCGGCATTTGCCGAAAGAAAAAGGTCAGCAGCAGCGTTCTGATATGAGAACCGTCGACATCGGCATCCGTCATGATCACGATATTGTGATATCGCAGCTTGTCCGGATCAAATTCGCCCTTACCGATCCCGCAGCCCAAGGCCGTAACCAGAGTGCCAATCTCTGCGGATGAGAGCATTTTATCGAAGCGCGCTTTTTCGACGTTCAAAATTTTTCCGCGCAGGGGAAGGATCGCCTGGGTTCGACGGTCTCGACCCTGCTTGGCCGACCCGCCGGCGGAATCACCCTCTACTAAAAAGATCTCTGAGAGTGCGGGATCTTTTTCCTGACAGTCTGCCAGCTTTCCAGGCAGCCCCGCGATGTCCAAAGCGCCCTTGCGCCTCGTCATGTCCCTGGCTTTGCGAGCGGCCTCGCGCGCCCGGGCAGCATCAATCATCTTGCCCACAACGGCTTTAGCGTCTTGAGGATGCTCTTCCAGATAATCAGAAAAACACCGTCCCAGTTCTTGTTCCACCGCGGTTTTAACTTCACTGGAGACCAATTTGTCTTTCGTTTGAGACGAAAACTTTGGGTCAGGAACTTTGACCGAAACGACAGCGGTTAGCCCCTCTCTGGCATCATCCCCCGTGGTCGCCACCTGGGCTTTCTTGAGTAAGTTTTCTTTTTCAATATAGCTGTTTAGAGTTCTGGTTAATCCACCCCGGAAACCCGCTAAGTGCGTGCCCCCATCACCTTGTGGAATGTTGTTGGTATAGCAAAAAACTTGCTCTTGAAAGGTATCATTCCACTGCATGGCGATTTCTACGCCAATTCCGTCCTCGCGAGAGGCGGAGAAATGGAACACTTCATTCAGGACCGTTTTATTTTGGTTCAGATACTCCACAAACGCGTGGAGGCCACCCTCATACAAAAAGGTTTCTTCCTTTCCCGTCCTTTCTTCCTTTAGAACGATCGACACCCCGGAATTCAGGAAGGCAAGCTCCCGAAGCCGCCTGGCCAAGACCTCATATTGAAACTTGATGTTATGGAAGGTCTCAGCAGACGGGCGGAAGTAACACTCTGTCCCACGCTCAGTGGTTTCTCCTACCGCCGCTATGGGTGCAAGAGGCACGCCGTGGGCATAAGCCTGCTTGTAGACCTTTCCATCACGCCGAACGGTAAGCCGCAATTCGTCGGATAGCGCGTTGACTACCGAAACGCCCACGCCATGGAGGCCGCCGGAGACCTTGTAGCTGTTGGCGTCGAATTTCCCACCAGCATGTAGGGTCGTCATGATGACTTCTGCGGCGCTAACCCCCTCCTCAGCGTGAATGTCCACAGGTATACCGCGACCATTGTCGCTTACGGAGATGGCTTCTTCGGGGTGCATGGTGACGTTAACGGTATCGCAGTGGCCAGCCAGAGCCTCGTCGATGGCGTTGTCCACCAATTCTTGAACCATATGATGAAGGCCGGTGCCATCTTCGGTATCGCCGATATACATCCCAGGACGTTTACGGACTGCGTCAAGCCCCTTGAGTACCTTAATGCTCTCAGAATCATAGTTGACGTTATCAGCCATAAAACCCTCTTAACTACCCAGGCGATAGGCCTGTCAAAGCGGAACAGCTTATCATCTTCGTTGCATTCATTGGTGAATCAATTCACCTTGTTCCACGTGGAACACGGCTAAAGAGGACGCCATTTCATCCCCTACCAGGGTCGCCGCAGAATCAGCGGAGGTGGCGATCACCTGACACCCTATTTTCCTGAGAAGCAACAAAAAGGCCATTCGATGGGCCTGATCCAGCTCTGCGCCAAAATCATCTAGCAGCAGCGTCGGCGCTACGCCAGCGCGATCAGAGAGAATTCCGGCATAGGCCAATACCAGCGATGAGGCCAGCAGTTTAGCCTGGCCCCGGGACACCACCTGTCTTGCTGGCCGACCGCTCACTAACAAAGACATCTCCCCTCGGTGAGGGCCGATGTGGGTAAGCCGCCGGGATTGATCGGCCTCGAAATTTTGCTCGAACTGCTTGGCGTAGCCCTCGACCCCCAGGGCTTTGCCCGGATAAGCATACCCAATGCCCAAATCTAGGCTGCAACCCAGCTGTGCCAGTAGCGCTGGTGTTGCAGCGTTAAGCTCCGAAGTAAAGGATTCTCGCATGGCGTTGATGCGCTCACCCTCTTGGATCAATTGAGACACCCAGGGGTCCGTATCGAATCGCGCGCTAGGCGCGCTGCGGAACCACGCATTTCTTTGCATCAGGGTCCTGCGATACTTTCTTGAAGCATCCAGGTACTTTTGTTCCACGTGGAACAACCCCCAATCTAGGAATTCCCTGCGGATACCGGGCCCGTCTAGCACTAAATCGGAGATCCCGGGCAGCAGAACCTGCAGTGGCAGCGCCTTAGCAAGATCCGACAAAGACCTAGCGGCCTCGCCATTTAGTTTTGCGATGGATTTTGCGTTTAGCGCCTTTGAGATCGCCAGCGTACGCTCAGACCCTTCAGGGGACGTGATTCTCGATCGCACAATCAGCTCATCGGCGCCGTCTCGAACCAGGTATTTAGCGCGGGTGGCTCTAAACGACTTGCCCCGCGCGGAAAGGTACACCGCCTCAAGCAGGGCAGTCTTACCAGCCCCATTTGCGCCGGTAATAAGGTTGATGCCCGGAGAGAGCTCGACCTTGAGGCCCCTTATATTGCGGAAATTGCGAACCTCCAGCCCAACGAGCGCCACGTTATACCCTGCGTACTATTTTACCCTGCGAACTAAAGCCTCATGGGCATCACGACATATAAAGCGTCGTCATCATCGGGGGATTCCAGCAATGCGGAGCTGTTGGCGTCCGACACACTAAATCGCACCCCGTCGCTATCCAGCACGTTCAGCACATCCAGTAGATAGCTCACGTTGAAGCCAATCTCTAGCTGTTCATCGTTAAACGCAACGGCCACGGTCTCTTCGGCCTCTTCCTGTTCAGGGTTGTTGGCTTGAATCACCAGTTGCTCGGGCGATATCACTAGGCGCACGCCTCGATACTTTTCATTAGACAAAATGGACGCCCGCTGAAAACCCTGCTTCAAGGCATCTCGATCACCGGATAACACCCGGCCAGTATCCTTCGGGACGACCTTGTCATAGTCCGGGAACTGTCCGTCCACCAGCTTCGTTGTTAACGTGAAGGGCCCGCGCGTCACCCGAAGGTGGTTGTTGCCCAGCATTAGCGTGAGGTCTTGTTTTTCTTCATCCAGCAGCCGGCCTAGTTCCAGAACGGCCTTCCGGGGCACAATGGCCTGCTTTACGGACCCTTGAGCCACTTCTGATTCACATCGTCGAGTGCACATGGCCATTCTGTGCCCATCCGTCGCCACAGCTCGAATGTACTCGCCACCGATCTCTAACAGCATCCCGTTCAGGAAGATTCGCACATCCTGTTGGGCCATCGCGAAAGCAACCTTGTCAATCATGTTCCGCATCTCGCCCTGATCTAAGGTTGCCGAGGTATCTGCCTCACCGCCTTCAACCTTGGGAAAATCCATCGCGGGCAGCGTCGCTAAAGTGAATCGGCTACGGCCGGAACGAATGACCGCCTTATCGCCTTCTACAGAAACGGAGACCTCGCTGCCATCGGGCAGCGCTCGCCAAATATCAGCCATCTTCCTCGCTGGCATGGTAATTTCACCGGGCTGCTCCACTTCTGTGGCGCAGCGGGCGACCATTTCGACTTCAAGGTCCGTTCCAGTAAGCGATATGCCGTCGACATCGGCTCGGATCAAAAGGTTCGCCAGAACGGGTAGCGTCTGTCGTCTCTCAACAACGCCGGTCACCAGCTGGAGGGGACGGAGCAGCGTTTCTCTTTTAATTGTGAATTTCATGACCGTACTTCCTGCTTTAAAAAGAACAAGGCAAGACCTGCCTCTAGCCAGACAACAGCCGAGTCAGATTCTTATAATCCTCGGCAATATCCTGCGTCGTCGCTCTCAGCTCTGCAACCTTACGACAGGCATGCAGGACCGTGGTGTGATCGCGTCCACCAAAAGCATCCCCTATTTCCGGGAGAGAATGATTTGTTAGGTCCTTAGCAAGCGCCATGGCAACCTGCCTTGGTCGGGCAATTGTACGGCTTCGGCGCTTAGACAGCAGGTCGCTCATCTTAATATTAAAGTATTCGGCCGTGGTCTTCTGAATGTTATCGATAGAGATGTGTCGGTCCTGAATGGCAAATAGGTCCCGCAATGCCCTCTTAACTTGATCTACGCTGATCCGCATACCCGTAAACCGCGCGTTTGCAATCACACGTCTTAGGGCGCCCTCGAGCTCCCTGACGTTGGAGCGAATACGCTCAGCGATAAAGAAGGCCACTTCCTGGTCCAGCGATATTTGCTCGGCTTCCGCCTTCTTCATCAGAATCGCGACGCGCGTTTCGAGCTCGGGAGCCTCCACTTCTACGGTTAAACCCCAAACGAAGCGTGACTTGAGCCGATCCTCTAGGCCATCGATCTCGCGGGGATACTTATCGCTGGTCAAGATCATTTGTTGCCCGCGCTCCAACAGCGCATTGAAGAGATGAAAAAACTCTTCCTGAGACCTCAGCTTCTTCGCAAAGAACTGAATGTCATCGATCAACAGCGCATCCACAGAACGATAGTACTGAACGAAGTCGTGCATGGTCCCCGTCTGCAGAGCCTTCACCATATCTTGAACAAACCGCTGTGAGTGGAGGTACAAGACATTCGCTTCGGGTTTATGGCGGATAATTTCATTACCCACTGCCTGCATTAGGTGAGTCTTTCCAAGCCCTACGCCGCCATACATAAGCAGCGGATTGTAAGACCGACCAGAATTGACGGCCACCTGTCTCGCTGCCGCCTTAGCTATTTCGTTAGACTTACCCTCAACGAAAGTCTCAAAGGTGAAGTCCTGGTTTAGGTTGTGTGCGATTTTTGGGCTTGTACCGCGTTCGGTAGACCGCTCGACCCGCATGGGCTGAGGCTCCTTCCTCCCGCCTACGGACAGCTGCACCTCTGAACCGTTTGCTACACTGGCCAAAAACTCGCTTATCTTTTCTAGGTAGCTCGTTCTTACCGTCTGTTCAACGTAAATGTTCGGAGCGAGAATGCTGACCTGTCCATCGGTAAATCTCGCCTGTAATGGTCTGATATACGTTTCGAACTGCCTACTATCGAGCTCTTGTTCCAGCTCAACCAAACACTTTTGCCAGATCGACTCATCCACTTATTCTTTCCCTCAAATCATCCCCCGATCACCGGCCGACGGCCTGGCTCACTATTCGATTTAGACTCCCCACCTTTTTGATTCCCAGGCGCTCACACCGAAACCCAACAACTACCGGCGCGTCATTCCCGCCTAGCTCGACAACCTTTGTTCCTGCATTCGCCACGCGCTCTACCTACTCATGATCGACTGATAAGGCGATGCTGCGGGTGCCTTCTTGCTACCAATTACTCGTCCAACACCCACTCAACTTGCGGAGGGGCTCTCTGCATAGGTGGACTCTGGTTCGATGCTCGGGCGGACTTAGATTCTCGACATAGGCGGTCTTAGATTATTTGCTTGGGCGGACCCAGATTCTATGCCTAAGCCAACAACCAGCGCTATGGCATCGCATCATAAATCTGAAATAACTTATCTAATCAAAGAAATTCATAGAGTTAGCAGACGAAAAAAATTCATCCGAGCATGACTTATTTTTTTTTCTTGTGAGCAATGTCTGTGAAAAGCTGTGGATAACTTCGGGAGCAAAAATCATCAACCATCCATTGCCACCCTTTCCATAGTTTTTCCACACCCTTTTATCTGTTCGAAATCCCGCTCAGACGGATGCTACTCAAGTTACGCACAGAAGAATGCCCCTTAAATAACAACCAACAAAAAAATAATATATAAAAATATAGATTTGACTTGCCCGAGGCCTGTTCATAAACTCTCGCGCCCACGAAGTAGGCCTAGGTCACGGTGCCTGGCGGATCAACTCAGAGACTAAGATGAAGAGAACATTTCAGCCCAGCAATCTAAAACGCAAGCGCACTCATGGTTTTAGAGCCAGGATGGCGACTAAGGCTGGCCGCAAAGTATTGAACGCACGACGAGCCAAGGGCCGCAAACGCCTCGCCGTGTAGGTGATCACCTCAGGTAAGAGCTTCCCCCCCCGTTACCGGCTGCTATCACAGCCGCAGTTCTCGCAGGTGTTCGCCAACGCTCAGATCCGCAAGCGCAGCGGCAATCTCCGGCTACACGCCCTCAAGAACAAAGAAGATACCGCGCGTCTTGGCCTAGCGGTGCCCAAGAGGGGCACGCCTAAAGCACACCGACGAAACAGATTAAAACGACTTATTAGAGAGACTTTTCGTGTCGAAAGAGAAAAGCTGCCAAGCATAGACATTGTGGTGCAGGTTTCAGGACCTATTGACGACAGTCAACTACGCAAAGATTTGCGAGATCAATTAGAATCCCTGGCGAAAAATTCCGAATACAGCATCCAGCACTAGGGGTTGTGGTTTGACACCTGAAACATCGCCAAGGCCAAATATCCTATCCCGGTGCGTTCTCCGGCTTATTTGGGTCTATCAAAAAGCCATTAGCCCCCTGCTGGGTCCGAGATGCCGCTTCTATCCATCCTGTTCAACCTATCTGTCTGAGGCGGTGCGAATTCATGGCGTTGTCACCGGATTACGTCTTGGTCTCCTCAGATTAAGCAGATGCCATCCATTGCACCCTGGCGGGGTAGACCTAGTGCCTCTGTCCCAAAACGAAGAAAGAGAAAAATCAAATGTTACCTCCTGAGATTCAGAGAGTCGTTTTACTCATTTTACTTGCGGCAACCGCCTACCTGTTAATCCTTGCCTGGAATGAGGATATGGAAGAGGCTCGGGTGCCAATCACCTATGACGATGCACCCGTATTAACGATGGAGGCATCGAAACCAATTGAGAGCGCTGCGGCCATACCAGAACTTGCCGGAACCCGAGCGGACGGAGACATTCCCGATCAAACGTTGCTTACGCCGTCTGACGCTGTCGCGGAACCCGCTCAAGTTGTTTCTTCAGACCGATTAGTAACGGTGGAGTCTTCGCACCTGAAGGTTTGGATTGATGTGCTGGGCGGAGACATTGTCCGCGTTCAGCTTCCCCAATATCCCGTTACCCGGGATGCGCCTGACGTACCTTACTTGTTGTTGGAACAGGCAAGAGACCATACCTACATTGCACAATCCGGACTCATCGGCCCCAACGGCCTAGATTCAAGTGGACAGAGGCCGCTTTATAGTCCGTCGAGTAGAGCCTTGGTTCTTTCGGATGATCAATCTGATACGGCGGAGCTGGTGCTGTCGACGACGGTTGAGGGCGTTAGCGTCAACAAAGTCTTTTCCTTCACTAACGAATCCAACCTGATCGAGGTGAGCTATCAGGTTGTGAACCAGACGAGCTCTGCATTTACCGCAGGCCTGTTTACACAAATTAAACGCGATGCAACGCTGCCGTCGGCAGATGAAGCGTTTCCGCTGGCGCCACAGCCGTATCTCGGTGCCGCCTTCACGTCAGAGGACAACCCCTACCATAAGGTGGATTTCAGTGACCTAAATGACGGGCCGTATCAGGAAACAACCACTGGTGGATGGGTTGCCTTTCTTCAACACTATTTTCTTTCTGCCTGGGTCGCCGACAAAGAACAGAACACGCGCTACTACGCGCGACGTAGTAACGATGGTCACTATCTATTTGGCATGACCGGTTCGGCACTCACGGTGCAGCCGGGGGAAAGCGGTACTTGGCGAGCGGGGTTCTACGCTGGACCCAAGGACCAAATCGTATTGGGAGAAATAGCTGAGAATCTAAACCTGACCGTGGATTACGGCATTCTTTGGTGGATTGCTATTCCGCTCTTTTTGGCACTTACGTTTTTCCATGACTTGGTGGGGAACTGGGGCGTGGCCATTATCTTGCTCACGCTGACGGTTAAGGCTTCCCTCTACTGGGTGTCGGATAAAGGGTATCGCTCGATGGCAAATTTGCGCCGGGTTGCGCCAGCCATGAAGCGCCTGCAGGAACGCTATGCCAATGACAGAGAAAAGCTGACCAAAGAAATGATGGCGTTGTACAAGAAGGAAGGTGCGAACCCATTGGGGGGCTGTCTGCCCATGCTGCTGCCCATGCCGATCTTTCTGGCACTCTATTGGGTATTGCTCGAATCTGTGGAGCTTAGGCAAGCACCCTTCATCTTCTGGATAGAAGACCTGTCTGCCATGGACCCCTACTTTGTTCTGCCACTGCTGATGGGCGGCAGCACCTATCTCATGCAGGCCCTAAACCCCCAGGCGGCAGATCCAATGCAGGCAAAGATCATGAAATTTATGCCCATCATGTTCACGATACTGTTTCTGTTCTTCCCCTCAGGGCTGGTGCTCTACTGGTTAGTCAACAATCTTCTGTCTCTGGCGCAGCAGACTTACGTCTATCGTCGAGAAGAACGTGCGAGGGCATGATCGGGTGTCGTGCCTAGGCCTCTGAGCGCAGCAAATTGGCCACAACAAGCGACGATCTAATCTGCGCTATTGCTACCCCACCCGGCCAAGGGGGTATCGGCATCATTCGTCTTTCCGGCAGCGGTGCCAGCGCGCTGGCGGAAAGCTTGTGCAACAAAACTCTTAAACCGCGTCACGCTACATACGCCGACTTCAGCGATTCAAACGGCGCCTTAGATAACGGCATTGCCATATACTTTCCCGGACCAAGGTCCTTTACCGGGGAGGATGTTGTTGAGCTTCAGGGTCATGGAGGACCCGTCATTCAGCAACAAATTCTGACGGCCTTATGTGATGGTGGTGCGCGCCTGGCTCGACCGGGAGAATTCAGTGAACGGGCTTTTGCCAACGGAAAAATCGATCTCTTGCAGGCGGAATCTATTGCCGACCTGATTGCCGCGCGGTCTGCGTCAGCGGCGCGCGCAGCGCTCACTACGCTAAAGGGCGTGTTTTCTGAGCAGGTAAACAGTATCACGACCCAACTTATTCGCCTGCGGGTGCAGGTAGAGGCGGCCATAGATTTTCCCGATGAGGATATTGAGATTCTCCAGGACGCCAGCTTGAGGAAGCTTTTCATCCAGCTATACCGGGACATCGGCAGCCTAATCGCGACTAGCCGTCAGGGACGCTTGATCAATAACGGCCTTGATGTGGCCTTGGTAGGCGCGCCAAACGTCGGAAAATCCAGCTTGCTCAATAGGCTGTCTGGAGATGAGGCCGCCATTGTTACGGATGTGCCCGGCACCACGAGAGACCTGCTGAAGGTAGACGTTCTGCTCAACGACCTCCCCATTCGATTGGTGGATACCGCGGGCTTGCGGGACAGTGATGACCCAGTGGAGCAGATAGGCATCGCCAGGGCCAGGGAACAAATTGGTGCCGCAGATCGCGTGCTGCTTGTGGTTGCGGCGGATGAGGTGAACGCTGGGATTACCCGTGACGATATCCAGGTTCAAGCCTCAGCCATCGTCAAAGAAATGGGCCTTGTGCAGGATGACCTCCCTGCTGAAGCGACCAGTCATTGGCCGGACGCCTTATTGTTGGTGGTCAATAAGATCGATTTGGTGGATGACGCTGCACTGCGGCAACTGTTTGCTGCGGGTCCAGGCGAATTGCCCGAGCCTATTTTCATTTCTGCCAAGCAGGGTCTAGGGCTTGACGCACTGATTGCGCGAGTGGCTGATTCGGCCCAGTTTAATCAGGCGAGTGCGCCCTTTGCGGCTAGACAGCGACACGTTGAAGCATTGAAGGCCGCGTATCAAAGTTTGGAGCTAGCTGACAACCTAATACAACAGGGCGACAGCGCGGAATTGATTGCTGAGGAACTGCAGATCGCTCATCGTCATTTGGGAGAAATCACGGGAACGATGACGCCGGATGACCTGCTGGGGAAAATATTTTCAGAATTCTGTATTGGAAAATAGGCCCTGCCGGCGACGGCTAGTTTCATTCCGCTCGAGCGACCTTATACTGTCGCGACATTTTCGAGCCTACCCACTCTGGTAATGAGAAGCGTATGGATTATCCCTCAAAGTTCGACGTGATCGTCATCGGTGGCGGTCATGCGGGCACAGAAGCCGCTGCTGCCGCTGCTCGGATGGGTGCGCGAACGCTGCTTTTGACACAGAGCATTGAGACCATCGGCCAAATGTCGTGCAATCCGGCCATCGGGGGCATTGGTAAAAGCCACCTTGTCGCCGAGATCGACGCGATGGACGGCATTATGGGGCGCGCTGCAGACCAGGCGGGCATCCACTTTCGCGTGCTGAACGGGAGTAAGGGACCTGCGGTCCGCGCCACGCGGGCACAGGCCGATAGGACGCTGTACAAAAACGCTGTCCGAACGGTTCTAGAGAAACAGGAGAACCTGAGCTTATTCCAGCAATCCGTCGTGGACCTAGCGGTAGTCAACGACCGGGTTGTGGGTTGTGTAACGGAAATGGGCCTGACCTTTTTTGCTGAGGCCGTGGTCTTGACGACGGGCACGTTCCTGGGCGGCAAGATACACATTGGCGATAGCCAACAAGGTGGCGGTAGGGCTGGGGATGCGCCCTCTACCGCGCTGGCCAAGAGGTTGAGAGCCCTTCCCTTTAGAGTCGGCAGATTAAAAACAGGAACCCCACCGCGTATTGATGGTAGGACCGTAGCGTTTGACCGGCTAGAGAGCCAGCCAGGCGACGACCCAAGGCCCGTGATGTCGGCCATGGGCGATGTGAGTCAGCATCCGGCCCAGGTGCCCTGCTTCATTACCGAAACCAATGCCCACACCCACGATATCATCCGAGCAAACCTCCACCGCTCCGCCATGTATAGCGGCAACATTGAAGGAGTGGGACCGAGGTATTGCCCCAGCATCGAAGACAAAATCGTTAGGTTTGCAGATAAAAATAGCCATCAGATTTTTATCGAACCAGAAGGCTTAAATACAACTGAGCTTTACCCCAACGGAATTTCAACCAGCCTCCCCTTTGATGCTCAGCTTGCGCTGGTGCGTACTATGGTGGGGTTTGAGCACGCACATATTTCACGGCCTGGATATGCCATCGAGTATGACTATTTCGACCCCAGGGACCTACAGCGATCTTTAGAAACCAAGGGATTGGCGGGCCTGTTCTTCGCGGGTCAGATAAACGGGACTACGGGGTACGAAGAAGCCGGGGCCCAAGGTCTGCTAGCAGGAATCAACGCTGCCCGTCAGGTTCAGGGAAAGGCGCCTTGGGAGCCGCGACGAGATGAGGCCTATATCGGTGTGCTGGTGGACGATTTGATCAACCTCGGTACCAACGAGCCGTACCGAATGTTCACCAGTCGAGCAGAATTCCGCCTGCGCTTGCGCCAGGATAATGCTGACCAGCGATTGACGCCCCTGGCGATTGAATTTGGTTTGGTGGGCCCAGAGCGCCAAGCGTTTTTCGCCGACAAAATGAAGGCCCTAGCGAGCATTCGAGCAGATTACGCGAAGCACGTGGTGATGCCCGGAAGCCCGCTCGCCCAAAGGTTGGGACTCGATCTGCGGCGAGAAACCACGCTCCTAGACACAATGAAGAGACCGGATATTGACGCTGAGCAGATCGCCAAAGCCATGTCCGTTGAAGAAATCACCGAAAGGCGGGCCATGAGGCAGGTGGAGATCGAAACCAAGTACGCGGGATACATCAAGCGTCAGGATGAGGAAATCGACAAGATTCGACGACATGAGAGCATTGCCATACCGTCGTCCATAGACTTTTTAACCCTGCAGGGGTTATCCAATGAGCTGCGCCAGAAGCTCGATCATCAGCGTCCGGCCACGCTTGCCAGGGCAGCCAGCATTCCCGGAATGACACCTGCTGCGCTCTCCATTTTGCTCGTTCATGCAAAGTCGGCTGCAGCTCGCTGAGCACGAATAGGGAACAAATTGCTGATGGCCTTGAGACATTCGCCCGAAGCGGGTCTGCCTGGTCGAAGCAGATAACCGTCGAGATGATCGATCAGCTCGCGGGCTTTGCGACGCTGCTGCAAAAGTGGAACCGGCGCGTCAATCTCATTTCTCGCCAGGACATGAATCGCTTGGTGTCCAGACACCTAATGGATAGTTTGAGTGCCTACCCATGGGTGCACGGCCCCTCAGTGCTGGACATCGGGACGGGTGCTGGTTTACCAGGGATACCCCTAGCCATCGCCCTGCCGAAAAAACGGTTCTATCTCTGTGACCGAATGTCACGCCGCATCCGTTTTTTACACGCTGTCTGTCAGGAGCTGAAGCTTGCCAACGTCACCTTGGTGGAAAAAAACTTGGTTGCGGCAGCAGATGGGCTGCCTCACTTTGATACCATTCTGGCCCGGGGCGTAGCGACGGCCGGGGCGCTCTGGCCCACCGCATCGGTGCATTTGTCCAAGCAGGGCCGGGTGATTGTTTATGGTCATGCGTTGGCGGAGGAGCAAGACCAAACCGGGGGGGAGGAGTATCGTCTTCAGGAGATGCGCTGCGATATTCCTGGCATTGCGCACCCCCACTATTTACAGCTAATGACCTGGGCTGATGATGCTCGGCAACCTGGCAATGACGGGAGCGTAGAACATTGCAACGAGTGATCGCGGTAGCCAATCAGAAGGGAGGGGTCGGGAAGACCACGACCAGCGTAAACCTTAGCGCTGCATTGGCGCATCTTGGGCATCAGGTGTTATTGGCAGACCTTGACCCCCAGGGCAACGCAACCATGGGCAGCGGCGTGGATAAAAATGCCCTAGACCTCACGGCGGCCCAGTGGCTGCAGCAGGATGTCGCCTTAGGAGAAGTTGTACAGTCCTCTACGGCAGGTTTTTCAGTGCTGCCCGCCAATATCGAGCTGACTGGAGCCGAAGTCGCCCTCATGAGCATTGAGGGCCGCGAACGGATTCTCGCGAATAAGCTCAAACAAGAGGCTGGGGCATTCGAATATGTCGTCATCGACTGCCCACCTGCGCTCAGTATTTTAACGGTCAATGCCCTGGTGGCAGCGACCGGGGTATTGATCCCCATGCAGTGTGAGTACTATGCGTTGGAGGGACTGTCGGCCCTTTTGGAGACGATAGAAGGCATCCGTGAGGTCGCTAATCCCGATCTGGAAATCGATGGCCTCTTGCGCACGATGTATGACGCAAGAAACAGCCTCAGCGTGGATGTATCACGACAGCTCATTCAATATTTTGGCGATAAAGTTTTCCGCACCGTGGTGCCGAGAAATGTGCGCCTGGCCGAGGCGCCGAGTCATGGTTTGCCGGTCTTACTGTATGATCACACATCGAGAGGCTCGGTGGCATATCAGGCCTTGGCCGCAGAGATGCTCAAGCGGCATGGCGGCGGGCCGTGAAACAAGTGAGCCCAGTTGGGTTGAAGTTCGTCATGACGGGGCAGGCGCCTACGCGATTGGCATGTACACAGAGGAAGGGACTCCTGAATGAGTAAGACGAGATTGGGCAAGGGTCTAGACTCGCTGCTGTCTGAGGCCTCGAAAAAAAGGATGATGGCGGATAGCGCGGCGCAGCCGTCCACACCTTCAGATACTGCAACAAGTTCTGCTCCCGCAATTCTGGCGATACCGGTGGGCCAAATAGAGCGGAGCCCATACCAACCGCGGCAGTATTTCGACCCCGAAACGCTAGAAGAGTTGGCGGAGAGTATTCGTCAGCGCGGCGTGTTGCAGCCAATTGTAGTCCGACCTCGCCTCTCCGGGGGCTATGAGCTGATTGCCGGCGAGAGGCGATGGCGCGCCGCCCAGTTGGCTGGCCTGAAGACGATTCCATCTGTGCGACAGGACGTGTCAGACCGAGAAGCTTCCGCTATTGCGCTGATCGAGAATATTCAGCGGGAAGACCTTGGCGCTCTGGAGGAGGCCCTGGGGTTGGAGCGTATACGCAAAGAATTTGATCTCACCCAACAAGAGGTCGCAGAGGTGGTGGGAAAATCCCGAGCCTCTATTGCCAACAGCCTGCGCCTGTTAAACCTGGGCAGCGTCGCGCGCCAGTATTTGCAGCAGGGCGAGCTGGAAATGGGGCATGCGCGTGCCCTGCTGAGTCTGTCAGGCCTGGTTCAGGATAGAGCCGCCGACCAAGTGGTGAGCGGGAAGCTGTCGGTTAGAGAGACAGAAGCCTTGGTTAAGCGGACCTTAAGCCCAAAGAATCCTGCGATTAGGGCCCAAGAGGTGGATGGCGATATTCAGTTGCTCAGGCGCCGGTTGATGGACCATTTGGGAGCCGGCGTTGAAATCAAACAGGGTCCTGGGGGCGCCGGCTCTCTGACCATCAAATACGCGAGCCTAGAAGAACTGGACGGCGTACTAGAAAAGTTAAAGCTACCTGAATGATATTTCGCCCAAATGCAATTGAATGAGAGCAAGCCGGAACCTATACTACGCGCCGCAAAGAAGCGGCCCCCCGAACGCCTCGGCCCCTCCTCCATCGTGGGCTACCAACTCCTAATGGGTTTGGTCTGTTGCCTAGGGTCCTTAGGATTTGGGTTGCATCAAGGTGTTAGTGCGCTCATAGGATGGGCGACGGCAGCAGTGCCAACCGCTTATTGGGTCTGGGGGAGTTCGACGTCTCTGGACGCAGCCAGGATTTTGCGTCAGGGCGTGTTGAAGTTTGTTTTTTCCTGTTCGCTTATGGTGATCGCCATAGTGACTCTGGAAATCGACGCCTTGGCCTTCGTCGTCGGCATAGTGGCCGCCCAATCCGGTCATCTTTGGGCGCTGTTTGGCACGGTGCGAGAAACCGAGGTTTAGCCGTCAGGGGCGAAGCTGGAGGCCAGAGAGTAGACGTTTGTTCGAGAGGCCAGGAATAAAGGGTCGAGATAGGCCCGAGACAGGTGAGCGATAGGAAAGAACAATGAGCAGCGAGACGAAAACAACGTCAGATTACATCCAGCACCACCTGACCAACCTCACCTATGGACAACATCCAGACGGGCACTGGGGATTTGCTCACAGTGCAGCGGAAGTCGCGGAAATGGGCTTTTGGTCGATCAACGTGGACTCCATGCTCTGGTCAATCGGTCTTGGCCTCCTATTCGCCCTGGTGTTTCGTCGTGCAGCGGTCCATGCAACGTCCGGCGTGCCCTCGGGCCTACAGAATATGGTGGAGATGATCGTTGAGTTCATCGAAGACACCACCTCGAGCATCTTCCACTATAAGAATGATTTGATAGCACCGCTTGCGATGACCATATTCGTATGGGTATTTTTGATGAATGCCATGGACCTTGTACCCGTGGACTGGCTGCCGGAGCTTGCGGTGGCGTTGGGTGTCTCCCACATGAAAGTGGTCCCTTCCACCGATCCCAATATCACTATGGCGATGGCGCTCTCGGTATTTGCACTTATTCTGTATTACTCGATAAAGCAGAAGGGCCCGGTTGGCTTTATAAAGGAACTGACGCTGCACCCCTTCCCGTCGATCTTTGCTATTCCAGTCAATTTCTTGCTGGAATTTGTCTCGCTGATCGCCAAGCCGCTGTCTCTAGGCCTGCGTCTCTTTGGTAACATGTACGCCGGAGAGATGATTTTTATCTTGATCGCCCTCATGTTCGGTGGCGGCATTGTCTATGCGCTGTTTGGCGGGGTGCTGCAGTGGGTGTGGGCGGTCTTCCACGTGCTGGTGATCACGCTGCAGGCCTTTATATTTGCGGTCCTAACCGTTGTGTATCTGGCCCAGGCTCACGACACAGAGGAACACTAACTAGCCTTATAAAAAGGCACCGTGCGGCATTGCCGCGAACCTAAAACGACAATTGGGAGTTGAAATGGAACTAGCAGGACTTTTGTATATCGCCGGCGGACTGATGATGGGCCTTGGCGCGGTCGGCGCAGCCGTGGGTGTGGGTGTACTGGGAGGCAAGTTCCTGGAAGGCATCGCCCGCCAGCCTGAACTGTTGCCCATGCTCCGAACCCAGCTGTTTATTGTTCTAGGCCTGGTAGACGCCGTTCCCATGATTGCCGTGGGTATTGGTCTGTATGTGATCTTCGCCGTTGCTTAGAACCGCAAATGGTTGGCGGCCCTGTGGGGAGCCAGGACGTTGGGGAATGTGTGCCCTACCTGCTGCCCGCCACAACCGCAGAAAGTAAATTGACGAGAGAAGTGCGATGAATCTAAACGCAACGATAATCGGCCAAAGCATTACGTTTTTCTTCTTTGTTTGGTTTTGTATGAAGTTTATCTGGCCGCTGGTTGGCGCAGCCATGAGAGAGCGGCAAGAGACCATTGCTGCCGGGCTGAGAGCGTCAGAAGAAGCGGATCAAAAGCTGGCGCTTGCAGCCAGCAATGCCGAAGAAGAACTTACAACGGCAAAGGCAGAAGCCTCAGCAATCATTGAGCAAGCCCGCGCGCGTGCGAGCCAAATGGTGGAGGAAGCCAAGACTGAGGCACGCGGTGAAGGCGAACGACTGGTTGAAGCCGCGAAGGCGGAGATCGAACAAGAAGTCAATCGGGCGAAAGAGTCGCTGCGCGCCCAGGTTGCCGAATTAGTGGTCACCGGCGCTGAACGCATAATCGAAGACAGCGTGGATGCAGACAAGCACGACGCCATGCTGAAAAAGCTGGCTGCTGAGCTCTAAGCTATGACGGAGCTAGCAACGCTATCAAGACCCTATGCAAATGCGCTGTTCGATTTGGCGACGGAAGCAAAGCAGCTTGAGGAATGGTCCAAAACCATGGCGACCCTCGATGCTGCAGCTAATGACGCGACGGTCGCGCTGATGCTGAACAGCCCGGAGTTCACTGCAAACGATAAGGCCAAGCGACTGGCTACACTGTGCGCAGACGAAGTCAGCAGTGACGCCGAGCGTTTTCTGCAGGCCTTGGCTGAGCATGATCGTCTGGGGCTCATCCAAGAAGTGCGCGAACAATACGAAGCGCTTCGCGCCGAGCAGGAACGCAGCCTTGAGGTGGAGATTATATCGGCCAGGGCTCTGACGGAGAGCCAGGAAGCCCTCCTTGTTAGCGCCCTGGAACAAAAGTTTGATAAAGAAATTTCATCCACCGTGCGCATTGACGAAGCATTGGTGGGTGGCGCAGTGATCCGGGCGGGCGACGTAATCATCGATGGTTCGGTACGGGGTCGATTAACGAAATTAGTGGATACGCTGGTGCAGAGCTAGGCACCTCCGACGCGAAACGAGATTAAAAGGAAACGAACATGCAGCAACTGAATCCCTCCGAAATTAGCGACATCATCAAAAATCGGATTCAGGGCCTCGATATCAAGGCAGAAGCCAAGAACGAGGGAACCGTCGTTGGGGTTTCCGACGGCATCGTTAGAATTCATGGCCTTGCCGACGCGCAGTATGGCGAAATGATCGAGTTCGATGGGGGCCTCTTTGGTATGGCTCTTAACCTCGAGCGAGACTCTGTGGGCGTGGTGGTACTGGGTGAGTATGACCAGCTGCGTGAGGGTATGACTGCCCGCTGCACCGGCCGCATTCTAGAGGTCCCCGTGGGGCCTGAACTCTTGGGCCGCGTTGTGGACGCTTTGGGGAATCCCATTGACGGCAAAGGGCCCTTGAACGCCACGGGGAGTTCACCTATCGAAAAGGTCGCGCCCGGGGTTATTGCGCGACAGTCCGTAGATCAACCGGTCCAGCTAGGCTTTAAGTGTATTGACGCTATGGTGCCCGTTGGCCGGGGACAGCGTGAGCTGATTATTGGCGACCGCCAGATCGGTAAGACCGCCATCGCCATTGACGCCATCATCAACCAAAAAACCAGCGGCATTAAGTGCGTCTACGTGGCCATCGGTCAGAAGATGTCGACCATCGCTAACATCGTTCGCACCCTGGAGGAGAACGGGGCCATGGAATATACGACCGTTGTCGCTGCGGGCGCAGCGGACCCGGCCGCCATGCAGTTTATCTCTGCTTACTCAGGGTGCTCTATTGGTGAATACTTCCGTGATACTGGTGAAGATGCGCTGGTGATCTACGATGACCTGACAAAGCAAGCCTGGGCCTACCGCCAGATTTCTCTGTTGCTGAAGCGCCCACCCGGACGGGAAGCCTACCCAGGGGATGTATTCTATTTGCACTCACGGTTACTCGAGCGAGCAGCTCGTGTGAATGCAGACTATGTGGAAAACATCACCGATGGTGCGGTCAAGGGCAAGACCGGTTCGTTGACCGCGCTGCCTATCATTGAAACCCAAGCGGGGGACGTCTCTGCGTTCGTACCTACCAACGTGATCTCCATTACCGATGGCCAGATATTCCTTGAGGCCGAGAATTTCAACGCCGGGCTTCGCCCCGCCATGAGCCCGGGTATCTCAGTCTCACGGGTGGGCGGTTCTGCCCAGGTGCCCTTCATGAAAAAGATATCTGGCGGTATTAAAAATGCGTTGGCTCAGTATCGTGAGCTGGCCGCTTTCTCACAGTTCGCATCTGACCTCGACGAGGCGACCCGGCGTCAGCTAGAGCATGGCCAGCGCGTCACCGAGCTAATGAAGCAAAAGCAGTTCTCGCCCATGTCCGTCGCCGAAATGGGCACCGTGCTCTTCGCCGCGAACGAAGGATATTTGGAAGATGTGCCAGTGGACAAGGTGTTGGACTTCGAGCAAGGCCTGTTGAGCTTTATGAACGCCGAATACGCCGAGTTCGTGGCCTCTACAAATGATGCCGGCGCTTACAACGATGATGTCGTGGCAACGCTTCATGACATCATCAAGAAATTCAAGGCGACCCAGGCCTACTAGGACGAGGGGTACGGACCATGGCAGTCGGTAAAGAAATTAAGAACAAGATCGGCAGCGTGCAAAACACGCAAAAGATCACCAGCGCGATGCAAATGGTAGCGGCGAGCAAGATGCGCCGCACCCAGGACCGCATGCAGCATGGCAAGCCCTACAGCCAGCGAATTCGTAGCGTGATCAGCCATCTGGCGAACTCCAATCCTGAGTACAAACATGCCTTTATGGTGGCGCGCGAAGTTAAGCGGGTGGGCTATATCGTTGTGTCATCGGATCGAGGCCTCTGCGGCGGCCTCAACGTCAACCTCTTCAGGAAGGTCGTTAGAGAGCTGGCAGAGCTTGATGCTCGAGGGATCGAGGTGGATTTGGGCCTTATTGGCAATAAGGCAGGCCCATTTTTCCGATCCATCGGCGGAAACGTGATCGCCGTTATGGCCGATGTAGGGGAGACGCCGTCCATCGCCGACCTCATTGGCGGTATTCGCGTGATGCTAGATGCGTATTCTAATGGGTCAATCGACCAGCTTTATCTGGCTAGCAACGAATTTGAAAACACCATGACCCAAACCCCCGTGGTGCGGCAGCTGCTGCCTTTGGACCCGTCGGACGAAGAGGCCTATCGCCACCGCTGGGACTATATCTATGAGCCAGACGCTCAGCAGCTTATTGAGGGCCTCTTGTTGAGGTACCTAGAGTCTCAGGTTTATCAAGCAGTGATCGAGAACGGGGCCTGTGAGCAGGCAGCCAAGATGATTGCTATGAAGAACGCGACTGAAAATGCAGAAAAGCTAATAGATGAACTTCGCTTGATCTATAACAATGCTCGGCAGGCGGCGATTACTCAGGAAATTGCTGAGATCGTGTCAGGAGCGGCGGCAGTATAAGGGTCCTCGAGGCGCCCACGGGATGGGCAAGAAGCCAGAGGCAATGACATTACGAACAGGAAGAGGCTAGAAATGAGCAGTGGTCGAATCGTACAAATTATCGGCGCCGTCATCGACGTAGAGTTTGATCGGCAGGACGTGCCAAACGTGTATGACGCGTTGTCAGTTAGCGAGCATGGACTGACGCTAGAGGTTCAGCAGCAGCTGGGGGACGGCATCGTGCGCACCATTGCCATGGGAACCTCCGACGGCCTGTCTCGTGGTTTAGAGGTCACCAATACCGGCGCGCCAATCTCCATACCGGTCGGCGAGGAAACCTTGGGACGGATTGTGGACGTTCTGGGGACGCCCATCGACGAGAAGGGGCCCATCAACGCCCAGCAGCAGCTGCCCATTCACCGAAAGGCGCCTAAATTTGATGATCAGGTGGGTGGCAACGAGGTGCTGGAAACGGGCATCAAGGTCATCGACCTGATTTGTCCATTCGCCCGGGGCGGTAAGGTTGGATTGTTTGGCGGTGCAGGCGTTGGTAAGACCGTGACCATGCTTGAACTGATTCGAAACATCGCCATCGAACACTCCGGTCTGTCGGTATTTGCAGGTGTGGGTGAGCGAACGCGCGAAGGCAACGACTTCTATTATGAAATGGAAGAAGCCGGAGTTTTGGATAAAATTTCCCTGGTATTCGGCCAGATGAATGAACCACCCGGCAACCGTCTTCGGGTGGCCCTGACGGGCCTGACCATGGCCGAACAGTTTCGTGACGAAGGGCGTGACGTTCTGCTCTTCGTGGACAATATTTACCGCTATACGTTAGCGGGCACCGAGGTTTCTGCTCTTCTTGGCCGAATGCCTTCAGCGGTGGGCTATCAGCCAACCCTGGCGGAGGAGATGGGCGTGCTGCAAGAGCGCATCACCACCACCAAAACGGGCTCCATTACATCAGTGCAGGCGGTTTACGTGCCGGCAGATGACCTGACGGACCCCTCGCCAGCAACGACCTTCGCCCACCTGGATTCCACGGTGACCCTGTCTCGAGCTATTACCGACCTAGGTATTTACCCTGCCGTTGACCCCCTTGATTCCACCAGTCGCCAGCTGGACCCGCTGGTTGTTGGGGAAGAGCATTATGGGGTTGCCCAAGAAGTTCAGCAGGTACTCCAACGGTACCAAGAGCTGCGGGACATCATCGCGATTCTGGGCATGGACGAACTCTCTGAAGAGGACAAGCAGCTGGTTTATCGTGCCAGAAAGATTCAGAAGTTCTTCTCTCAGCCGTTCTTCGTGGCCGAGCAGTTCACGGGTAATAGCGGGAAGTTCGTGAGTCGCGAAGAGACGGTGCGAAGCTTCAAAGCCATTCTGGAGGGGGAATACGATCACCTGCCAGAAGACGCTTTCTATATGGTGGGGGGAATCGAGGACGCCATCGAAAAGGCAAAAACGCTTTAACGGCTGCGCCGATAGCGGACCAATCGCACTGAGATAAGGAACAAGATTTTGGCCACCTTACAATGTGAAATCGTGAGCGCTGAAGCCTCATTGTTTTCCGGCACCATTACCGGCTTGTCCGTGCGCGGTACTATCGGAGAGCTGGGTATTATGCCGGGCCATGCCCCTCTTCTCACAGGGATAAAGCCAGGTCCTGTTACGCTGCACCTCGAAGATGGCGGCGAAGAAATTTTTTATGCCTCCGGCGGTTTCCTTGAGGTGCAGCCAGGCTTCGTCACGTTGCTAGCGGATACTGCGCTGAGAGCCGAGGACCTCGACGAGGCGGCGGCAGAAGAGGCGCGCAAGGAAGCCGAGGCCGCAATGCAGCAACAGGCCGACACGGAGTACTCCCTGGTTGCGGCAATGATGGCAGAAGCCATGGCCAAGCAGCGCACGCTCGAGGAGCTCAAGCGCCGAAGGCGTTAGCCCCAGGACTGGTAAAAACCTGGGAGATAGCCGAAAGTAGACCGCCGTAAGTCCAGGAAAGATCAATGCCTACAGACCTGATCGTGCTTGCGGCAGGCAAGGGGAGCCGAATGAAGTCCGCCCTTGCTAAAGTGCTGCACCCCATCGGCGGCCAGCCTATGCTGGGACAAGTTATCCAGACCGCAAGAACATTAGCGCCGCGCTCAGTCACCGCAGTGCTTGGCTACCAGGCGGAAGCCGTCGGCAGCTACCTCAAAACCCACTTCCCCGATGTGTCCACGGTGGTACAGGTCGAACAGCTCGGTACCGGCCACGCTGTCCAGGTGGCCATGTCGAAACTCCAGGATGAGGGGATCTCCCTGGTGCTCTATGGCGATGTGCCGCTGATTGATTCGGGAACCTTGGCCCACTGTGTTGAACAGGCCGAAGGTGGGCATGTGGCACTGGTGACCGCGACCCTAGCCGACCCCGCCCAGCTGGGGCGCATTGTTCGTGGCGACGATGGGGCATTCCTCTCCGTCATAGAATACCGTGATGCCAGCGATGCCCAGCGTCAGATTAAAGAAATTAACTCCGGCATTATGGCTGCACCCACGTCCCGACTTAGAGGCTGGTTGGCGGCGCTGCAGCCCAATAACGCCCAGGGGGAGTATTACCTGACAGACATCTTCGCAATGGCCGTTGAGGCCGGAGTCGAGGTGCGGACGGTTGGCGCGACCCACGAATACGAAGTCGCCGGCGTGAATGATCGGGCCCAGTTGGCGGCCCTGGAACGTGAGCACCAGCGCCGGTTGGTGCACATGCTCATGCGGGAGGGCGTGTCTTTTGCCGACCCCGATCGCGTGGATATTCGCGGCACCCTAGAGGCTGGTGAGGATTGCTTTATCGATGTAAACGCCGTCTTTACGGGACGCGTTGTCTTGGGGCGTGGCGTTCAGGTCGGTGCGAATTCCGTCATTATGGATGCACAGTTGGGCGACCGCGTCGTCGTCAACTCTCATACGGTGATTGAGCAAGCTCAGGTCTCAGAGGACTGCGTTCTAGGCCCTTTTGCGAGAATCCGCCCCGGCAGCGACTTTGGCCCCGGGGTCCGGGTGGGCAATTTTGTGGAAACCAAGAAGGCGATCCTGGGCGCGGGAACAAAGGCCAACCACCTGGCCTATCTTGGCGACGCGACCATCGGCACGAACTGTAACATCGGTGCGGGCGCTATCACGTGTAACTATGACGGCGTGGACAAGCATCAAACGACCATCGGAGACCAAGTCTTTATCGGCACCAACAGCACCCTTGTTGCTCCCCTAGAGATTGGAGACAGAAGCTTTACCGCAGCAGGCTCCACCGTAACGTCTCGGGTGGACGATGATGCACTGGCGGTGGCCCGGGCCAAGCAGCGAAACATCGCGGGGTGGCGCAGTCCATCGAAGCGAAAGCAAGACACCGGAAAATCTGAGATCTAATAAACGAGGCTGGGAAAACTATGTGTGGCATTGTTGGTGCCGTCGCAAAACGCGATGTAACGCCCATCCTAATTAAAGGCCTACAGCGACTAGAGTACCGAGGGTACGACTCAGCGGGCATCGCCGTGCACGACGCTGGACAAACCCAGCGCGTTAGATCTGTCGGCAAGGTTCAATCCTTGGTCGACGCCATCGCCCACAACCCGGTATCTGGCGTGACCGGCATAGCCCATACGCGGTGGGCCACCCACGGCAACGTTACCGAGGCGAATGCACACCCCCATATGGCCGGTGATCGAATCAGCCTGGTGCATAACGGCATTATCGAAAATTTTAGGGTGCTGCGAGAAGAGTTGATCGCGGCGGGGCATGTCTTCACCTCGGATACGGATTCTGAGGTCATCGTTCATCTCATTGATTCCTATCTCACCGACGGCGTAGACCTCCTCGACGCCGTTCGGGCCGCATTGCAGCGTCTCGAGGGTGCCTTTGCCCTGTGTGTGATAAGCGCCGCCGAACCCGAGCGGATGATCGTCACCCGGCTGGGCAGCCCCCTGATTATTGGTAAGGGCATCGGCGAAAACTTCGTAGCTTCTGACGTGCTCGCCCTGCGCGCAGTGACCGACCGCTTTATCTATTTAGAAGAAGGCGATCTGGTCTCCCTCACGGCCGATACCATTGACGCTTGGAGCGTGACGAATCAAGCCGTCGTGAGGTCCGACGTTCATGTACAGATGGGAGACGAGGACCTAGATCGCGGCCAGTATCGGCACTTCATGCAAAAAGAAATCTATCAGCAACCCGATGTGATTCGTAAGGCTTTAGAGGGACGCATCGGAGACGACCGAGTGCTTGACGGCATTCTCGGTCCAGGCGCTGACGAACTGATTGCAAAGGTTGACGCCATCACCATCGTAGCGTGCGGTACCAGCTACTATGCCGCACGGGTAGGCAGTTATTGGCTTGAAGACCTCGCGGGCCTGCCCTGCCATGTGGAGATTGCCAGTGAGTTTCGCTACCGCAGCGTTGCTACCCCACCCAACAACCTGTTTGTTTGTATCTCCCAGTCAGGCGAGACAGCCGACACCTTGGCCGCCTTGCGGAAGGCCAAAGAAGGCGGCTATCTGGCAACCCTGGCATTATGCAACGTGCCAACGTCCACCATTATTCGAGAAGCCGACCTGGCGCTGATGCTCAATGCCGGCACCGAGGTGGGCGTCGCCTCAACCAAGGCCTTTGTGGCCCAGCAGGTTTGTCTCATGCTACTGAGCCTATTTGTTGGTGCGCGACGAGGCCTATTGCCCGCAAGACAGACCAAGGTCGTTGCCGACCTGCGCACCCTCCCAAACTTGGTAGAGCGCGTGTTAGAGCTAGATTCCGAAATCAAGCGCCTGGCCGCAGAGCTGGTGGACAAACAGCATGTCTTATTCCTTGGACGCGGCAGCCTCTTCCCTGTCGCGTTGGAGGGCGCGTTGAAGCTCAAGGAACTGTCCTATATCCACGCCGAGGGCTACGCCGCCGGTGAGCTGAAGCATGGGCCTCTGGCCTTAGTGGATGAAGACATGCCCATCGTTGCGGTGGCGCCCAATGATGAGCTGCTAGAAAAACTGCAGTCCAACCTGCAGGAAGTCCGTGCGCGAGGCGGCAAGCTATACGTTTTTTCCGAGCGCGAAAGCCAGTTTCAGTCTGAGGAAGGCATGGTCGTCGTCGCGCTGCCTAAGTGCGAACCCCTGATGGCGCCGGTTACCTATGTGATCGCCCTACAGCTGCTGGCCTATCATGTCGCGGTACACAAAGGCACTGATGTAGACCAACCTAGAAATTTGGCGAAGTCGGTCACGGTGGAATAACTCAGAGCAGTGATTTGTATCAAGACAGAAATTCCCAGGG